>Ga0209417_1005865_pt1 | contig 13150 bp, 10 predicted proteins | sample RifGroF2_FD_184002 | JGI IMG/M metagenome (GOLD analysis project Ga0209417, IMG submission 184002) | Groundwater microbial communities from Rifle, Colorado, USA - Groundwater F2 (SPAdes) (version 2) | ecosystem: Environmental > Aquatic > Deep subsurface > Groundwater | place: Rifle, Colorado... | reverse complement strand
TTTCTTTCTGCCAGATTTATGCGCATTGACAGCGCGTTGACGGCGCGTTGACGGCGCATTGAACTCTTGATTGAGAGCCCATTTTACAAATCGCCCACCGCTTTCATCCGATTTCATTATGAGTTGGAGCAATGCAAGTCTTGAAAGATCGGTCTGAAGGGTTCTTATGGCGGGAGCTTGTTTTAATTGTTCCATAATTTGTTCTCGGCTTAGTATGCCTTGTTTCAAGATTATCAAAATCTCGCGTTGTCTTTCGGTAAGAGAGCTGAGCTGTTTTGATTCTTGGGGTTGTAGTTCAGCGCGCTGAATTGGTTCTTTAAACGGCAAAACGACAGAAAAGCTCCCGACAGTTTCTTTGAATTTTGGCCGCGGGTAACCAGCTTCTTCACAGCGCTTAATCATATCGTAAGTACCTCTACCCCATTGCTCGATAAGTTTGCAACGATGAAAGACACCTGCGATGTGCGGATTGCGTGGAAATGAACCATGTTTTTGGCTTAGTTGTTTTAGTTTTATGTCATCTGGAAGTCGACCGACACTTGTGATTTCTATGCCATTGTCATAAACAGCAACAGAGATTGATCCACCATGGATGCTATAATCACGATGAACGATGGCGTTAATGAGTGCCTCACGCAACGACTTTGTTAGTATGCCTGGCGTATCAACACGGTACGAGTTTCCTTCTTCGATTTTGCCAGCAACTGGAATAAATGCTTCCAAAAAGGTCATAGCTTCGTCATAGACATCAAAAGCATTACGATTACGTATCATCTTTTGGTCGATAAATTCATCTTTTTCGTTACCTCGAAATCGTGCCAATTTGAGTAGTGACTGGGCAAATTGCTTCTCTTCGTTTTTGCAAAACAATATTACGGCACCGTTGGTTAACTTGTTGTCGATGATAAGATTGAATTTTCGTAAAATTGAATCAATGCTTGCATGTGTTTCATCTTCAGGAAGTCGCTTTTCAGTAATTGCTATGCGAACCACTTGTTTGATACGATTTTTGTCAAGATCGTTTATTGTACAATGATTATTTGTTGAGTCTTCCCATGCTGTTTTTGATAACTGGGCACTTAGAAGGCGTTTATATTTTTCTTGTGGCATTACTTTTGTAGTTGACTGAACACGGACGTACGGCTTGCCGTTACAAACAAAAGGGCCATCGGAGCCAGGTTTTGCAATAAGGGCAATCACGCTTTTTTCTTTATCAATTGGTATAAAAACAGTTTCAATCTCTGGCGATGGTTCTATGCGATTGAAATGGTTTGCAATAAGTCGTCTGGTGTCATCATTGTCAACTTGGCCGACTATTACCTTTTTGTCGGTTACGCCAAATAAAAGCGTTCCACCATCTTTTGAGTTCAAGAAGGCGCACAACGTTTCCATTCCTCTGTCAATCTGTTTTGTTGATTCTTTAAATTCCAGACTATCGGATTCACCGCGTTTAACGATGGCCTTTAGTTGTGGCACTTTCATGGTAACTCCTTGAGTAAAATCTTGATACGAAAACATTGTAAGTCGTACGCAATACAAGATTATTCCATCTATGATACTCATTGCAAGCTAATTTTTACAGAAACCAACAATTGTGTATTAAAAACCAGACGAAGCAAAATATACTTACTTGTACACCTATCAACAAACCCACATGTTTATCAGATTACATTTAAACATGTATACAAATTTACAAGTCTACATAATTACACGTATCCAAGGCAACCTGTAAACAACACAGTAGGTTTACTTGTAAACGTGTCTACAAGGTTACAAGATTATCTGTAATCAAAGCTACACATCAACATGTACACACGTAAACATGTTGATGTGTAGGTCATAAGTCAAAGCGGCAAGTCTACAAGTATACATTGCTACATGTATACTAACTTATAAAACAACATGTATACAAAACTACATCTAAACTCAGTGCTAGATTTACAAATTATTGCTCTGGCTTGTAGCAATGTGTTATTGTGCATCAGATTTGATGTAAACACATCTACATGTAATCATGTATATCAGGGGAGAGGAGAGTAATGAAGAGTATCGCATTTATCAATCAAAAGGGCGGGGTTGGCAAGACCACGTCTACCATCAACATTGGGGCTGGTTTAGCTCGAATGGGTAAGAAGGTTTTGTTGGTGGATTTTGATCCACAAGCCAACTTAACTTATGCCTTTGGAGTTCAGCCAGAGACCTTACAAAAAACTTGCTACGAGCTAATTAAGTCTGTGGCTAATAAGCAAAAAGTTTTGGCCAACGACTTCTTGCTTGAACTAAATATTGGCGACAAGGATAAGCTATTTCTCTTGCCATCCAGCATTGGACTGTCAGGTTTCGAAAATGACATCAAGGATCACGCACAACGAAACTTTTTGTTCCGTGAGGTGTTGGATCGCTTCGACAAATTTGACTACATCCTGGTTGATTGTCCGCCGTCTTTGGGTTTGCTTACGGTTAATGTACTGTCTGCCGTTCAAGAAGTTTATATTCCGGTTCAAACAGAGTTCTTTGCTTTACAAGGACTTGGACAAATTTCGAATGTGGTAAAGGTTGTCAGTCAAGGACTTAATCCATCGCTTAAATTGGGAGGAGTAATTGGAACTAAATTTAATAACCGAAAACTACACAAAGATGTCATGACTTACCTGAAAGATACTTTTAAGGGAGTCGTTTTTAAGACGGTAATCAGAGAAAATATTGCGCTAGCCGAAGCACCAAGTTTTGGTAAGGATATCTACAGCTACAGTCCAAAATCAAACGGTGCGAAAGATTATTTGTTACTGTGTAAAGAAATTTTAAGTACTCATAAAAGTAAGGGGGATGTAAAATGAAGAATGGTGGACTTGGAAGCCTGCCAAGAGGCCTGGAATGGATTAATCAAAATAATAATCAGAATGCGCAGAAAGCCGAAATTCAAACATCGACAAAACCTGCGATAGCCAATCAATCGGAACAGACAACTCCTACTTCAGTTGCACAAACGACAACTACTCCACAATCTATGATAAATAATCAGAACTCTCCAGAAAAGCCACAACTTACTGCTTCGGCCAAAACCAAGATGCCTCAAAAAAGAGGATTTGTTAGCGCGTCTGCAGGATTACCTGAAGGTTATACGCGTGCAACATTTATAATAAAACAAGATCACGTAGATAGGCTCAAAGCACTGTCGTACGTGAATAAATCGTCGATCAAAGAGCTTGTTGATCAGGCAATGACAAAATTTTTAAAAGATAGAGATGTTGTCACAATTTTGATGGAAGCTGTGAGTGGGAAGGAAGTTTTGTGAAGAAACGTAATGTGTTTTTTATATTGAGGAGTGCTACTTCAGAAAACTTGAAACTCAGCACAGACACGTAGCTGCAGTGCTGCTTGCATATACTTTTGCCCAGATTGAACGGATCAAATCTAGACTTGATAATGTAGAACAAGCTCTCAGACGCTATGAGCGAAAATCTGTCAATTTTTTGATCAATAGATTTACCAGCTTTTCAAAGGATTTTGGTCACTTCGACGCGTAACTGCTGTAGATAATATAGCTTTAAAAAGTAAATAAATCAAAAGACTGATTTTTACGGCTATACATCAATGTTAGTATTTTAAATGCAGGATCCCATCGGGCTTGCCAAGAAAATGATAAGTTTTTAGATGCGAGCTGCCAGATCCGATCTGAACATGGTTACGGAGATAATTTTTTAAAAATTGTAAAAAGTGGCGGTGTGTTTATTTTTTTTGTGCAGCTTGCAAAAGTGCGTAGTGTTCAGGATTTGTGAGTCTGATCAGGTGAATCAATTTGCCTTCTGCGGGCTGATCAAGTGGCGGCTCAGTAAACACATGCCCACAAAACTGAGGGGCGACATGTATGGTTGGGTGTATGGCAATTAAGCGTAAAATTTGTTCTATAGTAATATCAAAGCCACGATGAATGACAAGGTCGTTCCAATCGGTTGCGTTTTTTGCTGGAGCAATGTCTTCAAAGTCAGGCGCAATAACGATTGAATTCAGTCCCGCAGCAGCTGCCGCATCTGTGGCTGCCTTAATGCCAATATTTTCTCGTCCTTTTTCCACAAGGTGCCGATCATTGTCGGCAAAAAGAATTATGCGACTTCGTGGGTATTGCCTACGAATAATTTTGGTGACCTCTAATAAGTTACATGAACTAATGGCACAAACGGTTGGAATTTGTGTAAGCTCATAACAAGTCGCAGCCGTTACGTAAGACTCCGAAATACCAATGTCAAAGCAATCCTTTGGCTCACCAACAATATGAAATAACCCTTTATAATTTCCATCGCCACTGCCATCACCAAGAACAATTTTATTCTTACCATCACGCGCTATTCCATTGAGAAATTCGACATTCATTAACAGTCTATACTCATTAACCAGCGGAACAATTGCGGTACCACCATACTCCGTTGATTCGGTAAAACGAATGCCATAAGAGCCAACACCCTTACGCTTTAGATAATCAGACACTCCAGTTTGTTTAGCATTTATCCAAATACCATACGCCTTCTTGGATATGGCGTCCTGAGCGGCCTGACGTTCATTGCTCGCAGCTTCCATGCTAGACACAGAAGCTCGCGTTTTAGCCTTAAAATTCGTATGACCATCAGGCTTTGGACTTTGTGTAAGAAACGTCCCCTTGTTCCCACTTCTTCCGCGATACCAAGTACTCAGGCCAATATCGCCATTATTCAAAACTTTTTCTTGGGTCTTGTAGGCATACTCTTTTTCCCCACGACCTTTTGCGTCTATATCACGACAAATGATGATTTTTTTAGAATTAATTTCTAATTCGCTTACATCAAGCCCCACGGCCTGGAGCTTTTCTAGCTGCGCATCAACCTGATTCTGATACGAATTAAACCGCATGCGTTGTCCTTAAAAAAGAGGAAAGGGGGGAGAGAATTTACTTGGGAGTAGTTTACTAACACATTGGCTTAAAAACAATAGGCAACCAAGGTTGCCAACTCACTCACCTTCCCCCCTCTCTTTAATTGGCGCGAGGGGGGTTCCACCGAGCGTATATTTATTTAACACTCTTAAAAATATTAACAATACGATACGTTTTTTAAGTTGGATTGTACGAAGAAATAGAGAAAACTAACCATATTAACTTAACGTAAACTATCAACGGAGAGAGTGACTGACCTTGTTTATTCCTATTGCTGGCAAGCCGACCCCATAAAAGGGGAGGCTTTGCCTGATTTAAGTTAACGTCGTTACGGTAGTAACGTTATCCGTTACCTAACCGTTAGCCTAAAAAAAGTAAAAAGGTTGTAAATAAAGGCTTTTTTAAAAAAGCTGTGGTAACACCTCCCCAAAGCTGTGGTAACACCTCCCCAAAGCTGTGGTAACACCTCTAAAAATTACGACTCAATCAGGCGTTTGGATTTTGGGCGTTTTTTATATCTATTACGCATTCCAGTTTTGCCACCTCTTGAACCTGAGATCCTTTTTTTTCCCTGTGCTTTTAGAAATTTAAGTGATTTGTCTTCGTTTTTTAGTGAGTAACGGTTCGTGTCTATCACTTCTAAATATCCGTTTACGCCTGTTATAGCTTCATGTATTTCATGAAAATATTTTTCTGGTATATCTAGGGCATATAGCCATTCATTCCACATTTTTTTTGTTATAGTAATCCAACCGTGTCGAGTTAAATTGTCTGATTGTTTGCTGAATTCTTCTGTTATTTTCCATTGTAGAAAATATTGGCGGGCATGGTATTGGTTGGGCCCAATTAACGGTGGTTCATTAAGTAATGGAATAATGAAGCAGCCCTTATCTTTAAAGATGTAATTAGGCATCAGTGGCGGAAGAACGGTTATTAGCCATCCGCCTTTTGTCGAATAGCGTGAATTTGGCTTGCAATCAGCAACGGAAATTAATCGTGAGGTAATGCCAGGCAGTGTAAACTTGAGATTATCTAGCAGTAAAACGAGAGCATTGATTGTGGTAATATCTTGACCACTTTTTAGCCCAAGACATTTAGCTATCTGTTTACCTCTTCCAGGAAATTCAAGAGAAGAATAATTAGGATTTCCTTTTATATATTGCTCGTGAGTTTCTTTAATGAAGTGGCGTACAAGCTTAACTGCGGACAGTGAGGATAAGTATTTTATTCCATCTTCCATAAGCCTTTCAAGCATTCGCGAGTCAATTGTTGCTATTTTTACACTTCCAAGAAATGTGTTTTTTTTATCATACAATTGTAGCTCATCATTAGATGTTTTTTTAATAGTATTGTTAGGGGATAGGGCTTTACTCAGAGATGGTGTAACGTTTGTTGTTGTTCCTGCGGGATTGTTGGCGGCATAGTTTGCCTTATACTTTATTTTTTCTTCCCAAAACACTGAGACGAATATTTTTAAAAACTTTGATATATAATGTGGTGCTTCATGTGGCGTGGAGTGGTTAATCCATGTGCTGTATGAATATGTTTTTTTTGTTTTAAACTCTTCTAGGCTTTCTTGACACAATGAGGTGAGCTCTTTTTTCGCCCTTTTACCTTCTTTTCCATAATTACTTAAAACATCTAAGAAAATTTTGTCCCAAATAAACATTTCATCTGATTCAATTTTGTGAATTGTTGTCGCTGAGAGTTCGAATTTCATGGTTTTACAGAAATCTACTAGTTCACGGGCCAAACGATCTATGGTGCTTGAATCATCTAGGGCATTGATCAACGCGCTTTTATTCCACTCTTTTTTTTTGACCTCATTTTCTATTTCTTCTTTTATTTCCTTAATTTCAGCCCTTACATTATCGTAGTGAACGTTGTTGGGGTCTTGAGTTGCGAGTGAAGATATAAAATCTTTCATTGAGTCGAGTAGATTTTCTTTTGTTTGTAATTCCACATTTTGTAAAATGTGGCCGATTTCGTTTAGCGCCATTAAAGTTCTTAATGCTTCATCTTCTGCTATGCGTAAAATTTTATTTTCTATGGTAGAATAATTAATTATGGCATGTAGCCCTGGCATTTGTTGGTTTTTGTATTCTTCTGCGATAGCCAATACTTGTTTAATTTTTTTGGAAAGTGTAGGTGTTTCGTATTTTGTTGGATTTGCGTTTGTTTTTAATTTTTTTTGCGACAAATCCCTAGGTTTGATGTCTGTTATGAGGTTTATGCCTTTGATTTTATTTTTATGTTTTATGGTTATCATTTTAACCCTGTGGCCTTATTCGCATACTTACTTAATTTATGATTAGATATTTTTTCGAGTTCTTGGCGTTTTGCCGTATTTGAATATTCGCCTAGCGGGCCGCCATAATCTTTACAAACTTCGTCCCATGAGGTTTCTTTAAACCGGTTTTCAAGAAAATGATATTTTAATAAGATATCTCCTTTTCGCATGCCATCTCTACCTTTGTCAACGGTTAACCTTAAGATGGAAAATCCACTACGAGACAGATTGTCACGAATGACCGATCCTTCTGCATTATTATTAGTACGTTCCTTGAGCTCTTCATCTGAAATTACATTAAGAAGTATGCCTGCATCACAGGCATACGCTATTCGTGATGAGCCCAAAACATCAGCCATACTAGTTGCCCAGTTACTGCTATTAGAGCTAGGTTTTCGTGCTTCTGCTATAACTATTAGCGGATCGTTTCTGAGCTTTGCGCGTAATATTTTTATTTGTGATATACGATATCGATCCATATCATTTTCACTGAATATTTTTTTAAATTCTGTGTCAGCAACAGGAAAAACCTGCAGATAGTCGATAATTACTATGGTCTTAGAACATCCTGTTGATTTTTTTAGCTCGTTAACATGTTGAATGATTTTATCAGCCGTTAGTTGTGGTGAGCTGTCTTCGCTTAGTATTAGAATTCGTGGTGCAAGTTCTGCCAACATTTCTTTCGAGTTTACTAAATTTTCCATCTCGCTTGTACTGTACCAGCCTGAATCGTCATCTCTTGTTGATCCAAAATATAATTTTTTATATGTTATAGGGGTGAGATGGCATCGCATGCGATCGATCACGTCTTCGCGTGACATTTCTAACGAGATGTAAATAAGGCATGCATTAAGATTATTTTTGATAACATCAAGGCCAAGCTGGATTGTTAGAGCCGTTTTACCTACATTCGGTGCGGCTGCTAACACGATAAACTTGCGTAATCCTAGCAGTAGATCATCGAGCGTTGGAAGCATTTTTTGTGGTAGTCCAATAAATTCTTTTCCTCTGTACAAAAGAAGTCTTTGTTCTTGGGCCTCTAACAATTGTAGCGTTGACATTATTGTGTCTTTTTCGCTTGTGGCAGCCATAAATTCAGCGGCCAAGCCTTTGTTTTTTTGTTGTGCCTGTGTGTCTTCTGTTTTCTCGATCATAATGATCCTTACGTTGTTGTCTGTTGTTTTCATCCTACTTTCCACCTTTTGTAAACTTCTCAATCTCTTCAACGGCTATCCGCCATGGGCCCTTATCAGCCAAGCGAACAGCTTTAATAGTATCTTCTTTAATTAAATTACGAACCATTATTACGCCTACATTTAGAATGGAGGCCGCCTCTTTGACGCTAAGTGTCTTCTGTGATCCTATGAGTCGATCAACCTCTTGGGCAGTTATTCTCAAGAATTTACCGATGCGAATTGTTTTTACTCGTCCAAGTTTTATTGCTCGACGTAATGACGGAAGTGAAATATTTAGAATTTTACATACCTCTAAAGAGGAATAGAGTTTATTTTTTGCTAAATCTTCGAGGAATTGACTACGTTCTTCTGAAAGTTTTTTTATTTGTTCAATACGTTCTGATTCTTCATTATTCTGAATAGGCTTGCATGTTTCCATTTTGCCCCTTCCCGATTTAATAGACCTTTTTTATTTAACACTACTGCTATATCGCGAATAGAAAGCCCTTTAGCTCTCAACTCTTTCATGTTGTTTATTATGTTACATTCTACTTCATTTTGCTCTAAATTAACATTATTTTCGGCCAATTTATAACCAAAAGGAATGTGGCCAACTCGCTCGCCTCTATCTTTTTTTACCTTGAGCGCATCTTTAATTCTGTCGCTGATTATATTTCGTTCATATTCAGCAGCGCCATCCAGAACTCGGCGCATAAACTTTGAGGCTGAATCATCTTGCTCGGTTCCTTCTCCGGCGGCTGAGATAATTCTTGCGCCTTTGCGTTTGATAGTTCTTGTAATATCTCCAATGTCGTCGGGATCTCTACCTAACCTATCGCGCTTTGCAATAACAAGAATGTCTGTTTTTTTGAGTATATTGATTGCGCTTGTTAATCCAGGTCGGTCTTCATGTGATAGTGCTCCACTTAAACCTTCGTCACTGAAAAATTGTGCTACCTCCAAACCCATCTTTTTTGCATGGTTTTCACAGGCTGCTCTTTGGGCGTCCAACCCAAGGCCAGATTCTACTTGTTGATCTGTGCTGACCCTTAAATATCCGATTATCTTCATCTCTTCCCCCTAATCAAACTAAAATATTATTAAACGTGCTTAGAGGATAATGATATATGATTTGATAGTCAAGAGTTTGTTTAATAGGTGTAGAAGTGTCTCGCTACCAGGTGGTACCGAGACAGAAGCGTGTTTCATAAAGACATGGATAAAAAATTAATCACTGTTAAAATTTTTAGCATATTGATTTATATCTACTTAGAAGTTGATGAACGGAGTAGTAAAATGTTTGATGTTTATAAGCCATGTCCTTGTAATAGTGGGAAAAAATTAAAGTTCTGTTGTCATAAAACATCCGATTTAATCAAGTTTCCGGTGCATGAGTGTTTTGTGGGAAAAAATTGGCAAAGTGAGGGTATTGGGAACGTAATTGTTGTGCGGAAGGCGTTTGATGGTTCTTTTGTAGCTGGCATTTTTTTGGTAGATGTGTGGTTTCTTGGCGTTAAGGATGCTTTTATTAAGAAAAACTTGAATGACGGTGACTTACGATGTTTATGTAATCAAATAGCCTCAGCGAGTGATGGCATAACCAAAATATCTTATGAAGATGCAAGGAGCATAGTTTTGGGTGGATTGGAATATGCCGCAAAATTTGGTATTCAGCCACATCGCGATTGGAGCAACTCAAATAATATCATAGAGCCCAACAAGCCATTTGAAAATAAGTTTACATTTGGACGCGATGGCAAGCCATTTTATATGGCAGGACCATATGATAAAGATGTTAGCGCCTCTTATATAAAAAAAATTACTGCTGTCGGAGGCCATTATGTTGCTCCTGCAGATTACATTCTTGATGATGATGATCTAGATGTAATGGAAAATATTTTAATAAAGTAACTGGATGGGATACACATGAAGAATCTTTCTCTTGGTACGCAAACATTTGAAAAAATTATTGAAGATGACTGTATTTATGTTGATAAAACAAAATATATATATCAGCTCATTCGAGGCTATGGATGTTTTTTAGCTAGGCCTAGGCGTTTTGGAAAGTCTCTTTTGTGTTCAACTTTGAAAAATTTGTTTCTTGGTAAAAAAGAGCTTTTTAAGGGTTTGTGGATTTACGAAAATACCGATTATAACTGGCTTGCACATCCGGTTATACATATTGATTTATTGACCGTTGCTAGAGATACTCCTGAAGCTTTAACAGCAAGCTTGATGCGAAAGATTAATCTTATTGCAGAAAAAAACGAATTGGCACCATTGGAGCATACTACTCCCAGTGAAATGCTTGAGCTACTTATCATGCGTCTTTATAAAAAATGCGGCAGCAAGAATCGCATTGTACTAATTATTGATGAGTACGACAAACCGGTTTTGGACCATATAGAAGATGTTGATATTGCGCTCAAAATGCACAATATTTTAAAAACTTTTTACGAAAGCTTTAAGGGGTTTGACGAATACCTTCGTTTTGTTTTTGTCACGGGGGTTACGCGCATTTTTAGAACGAGTGTTTTTTCTGGAATGAATCAGTTTCCTAATATTTCGATGTATACCAATTTTGCTCATCTGGTTGGATATACAAAAGAAGAGATAGATTTTTATTTTGAAGAGCGCTTACAAGAAATTGCATGCAAAAAAAAGATATCCGTCGAAGAATTGAAAACAATGCTTCATGTATGGTATGATGGGTATCGATTTTGTCGGGATAAGTCATTGCTTACACGGGAGGTTGAGGGTGAAGAAATGTCAAGACTTTATACGCCATTCTCGATTCTCAACTTTTTAGCTACAGCAAATTTTAGCAACTATTGGTTTGAGTCTGGAACTCCATCTTTTTTAATAAAAAGTCTTAAACAGCGGGAATATCCCATTGAGTCATTCAGCGACATCAAAGCAAATGAAAACGAGTTAATGTACTTTGATTTTACGAATATACCTTTGCCGGCACTGCTTTTTCAGTCTGGCTATGCAACAATAAAAAGCTATGATGACGATAGTAAACTTTATGAGCTAGAAATGCCGAATTATGAGGTGCAAGACTCGTTACTTAAGAGCATCTTGGTGGTTATAACAAAACATGAAGACTCGGTAATTTCTAGTCGATTAGTTGACCTTCGAAATTCGCTGGAAGTAGGTGATTTAGAATCATTTATTGGCCACATCAAAGACTTCTATTCAAAGATGCCGTATACAATCACTATCGATAAGGAAAAGTACTATCAGACGATTTTCTTTTTAATCCTACAAATTATCAATTTAAAATCAGACGTTGAAAAGGCAACAAACATTGGACGAATTGACTTGGTGGTAGAAACGACTAAGACTCTTTATATTTTTGAGTTTAAGCTTAATGGATCAGCTCAAGAAGCGCTTGACCAAATTTTGAATATGAAATATTACGAAGCATATCGAGATTGTGGTAAGAAAATAAAACTCGTTGGAGTTAATTTTTCAAGCAAGGCAAAAAATATTACTGAACATTTGTTTCAAGATCTAAAGTAATTTTTATACAGCAATAGCTAGATAATTGCGTTTAGTAGAGGGTATGGTGTTAATGTTTTGTTAAGGGAGGATGAAACTGATGAAGAGTAAGATGAAGGTGGCGTTATTTGTACTGAGCCTGGTGTTCAGAGCTTCGGTTGCAGAAATAGTACCGACAGAAGTTGCCAAAGAACCGATAAAAACCGATAGTTTTAAAAAATTGCACACGTTAAAAGGGCATGCATCCATGATTTGGTCGATGTGCGTGCTTAAAAATGGCATGATTGTATCAGGTTCGGAAGATTCCCGTGCTATGGTATGGAATACAGATGGAACTTTTATTCGGTCTTTATGTAACAACTATTCAGACGTAGTCTCTGTTTATCCATTAGCTGATGGAAGAGTTGTATGCGGTTCAAACGATGGCATTGTTAATATTTGGAATGCAGAGACCGGAGCTCGCACAACTTTATCTAATCTTTATCAACAAAAAACTGGCAATAACCACGCCAACTGTGTTATGCAATTAAGTAATGGCAATCTTGCTTTTAGTACGTGCTGGCGCGCTATCAAAATCTGGGACATTGACAAAGATGTTTGTCTTAAAACCTCCGATGATGATTCGCATAGAGCTTGGATATGCGCGATTGTTGAGTTGGAAAAAACTGGATATTTGGCTACAGCTTCATGGGATAAAACAATAAAGATCTGGGATTTTTCAAAAGATAAATTTACGTGTATCAAAACACTTGAAGGACACAAGCGTTGTATTAATCGGCTCAGCGTATTGAATGATAAAACGTTAGTGTCAGCTGCAGATGATTCTACGGTCAAAATTTGGGATGTTGATTCTGGCGAGTGCAAAGCAACATTGTGTGGTCATAGTGACAAGGTCTACGCACTGCTTGTGGTAAACAATAAAATTATTTCCGGTTCACGCGATAGAACTGTAAAAGTTTGGGATCCTGAATCAAAAAATTGTATTACAACAATCCCTTGTGAACACAATGTTTATTCGCTGGCTTATTCTCAGGATAAAAAGCATCTGTTTGTAGGTTTGTGGAATGGAAACATTGAGGTTTTCGATATAACCCTGTAAGCCAAACTTTGTAACACCCATTTCTAGATTATTATTTTCGCTTCTATGTTTTCTTTCTGCCAGATTTATGCGCATTGACAGCGCGTTGACGGCGCGTTGACGGCGCATTGAACTCTTGATTGAGAGCCCATTTTACAAATCGCCCACCGCTTTCATCCGATTTCATTATGAGTTGG
>Ga0209417_1005863_pt1 | contig 13160 bp, 11 predicted proteins | sample RifGroF2_FD_184002 | JGI IMG/M metagenome (GOLD analysis project Ga0209417, IMG submission 184002) | Groundwater microbial communities from Rifle, Colorado, USA - Groundwater F2 (SPAdes) (version 2) | ecosystem: Environmental > Aquatic > Deep subsurface > Groundwater | place: Rifle, Colorado... | reverse complement strand
GGTGTTATCATGCCTGAAATTACTAAATACCTGACAATCAACAAAAGCGACTGAAACAAAAGTTTAAACAATCTGATACCCTTCGCCGCTTTTTCAAAAAACAAAAAAAGAGGCTGAACTCTTTTGAGACAGCCTCTCTTTAGGTTGAAGTTGTTTTTCATCTCAGTCTACACTATTTAAGAAAAGCGTTCCGGCAAAACAAGTGAAAATGAAAATCTATAACTGATACAAAGCCACATCCTGTTCAACTAATATTTCACCGGTTGTGGTATCCATCAATATCTGCCAGTGCGACGGATTAAACTCCCAGCAAACACGAAGTTCAAGCTGGGTTTCGTTTATAAAGGGGTAAATAACTTTCCTGTATTCTGCCAAATTTTCTTCGGTAATAATATAGTTCAACTCCTTCCCCCAACCATTGGAGGAAGTTAGTTTTCTTCCTACCAATATTGATTTTGCCAACCCACCTGTTACCTGATCTACTTGGGGAATATAAGCGTTTGGGTACCAATGCCCAAAAATATAATGAACCCCATTTGCTGTTGCCGATACCGTCAGTAAGGAATTTATTACTTCTAACCCACCAATGGATTGTGTCCCGAAATCAATCCCAAGATGATTGTATTTTGTGGTATCTGTGCGGCTATAAACGCCTCCATAATTTTGAAAGAGTACACTGATTTTTTTCGGGACCAATTGAGAAGTATCTTTGATTCCGGTGAATTTGCCTTTATCAGACAAATACAGCTTAATTAAAGTTGTTAGCGCATTTATTTTAGAAAATTGTTTGCTGTAAAGCTGTTTGCGTATCTCGAAATCATCGTCACAACTCCATCCTACAAAGCCAAATGAATCAATGAGCGAAAAAGTAAGCTGCCCTTCTTCAAATTCCTTTTGCTTTTTTTCAATTTCGGTTTTCGATAATTTTTTAAAGGAAGTAGGATAATTATGGTCGTTGTTTTTAAAAAGCGTATCCTCGGTTTGTAGTTCATTCTTGGAGCATCCTAGTAGAAAAAGAATCAAAAGAAGAATGATTTGATTTCGCATCGTGTGAGCTTTAATGCAAGACGATGATTCTTGAAAATAGGTTGCGTTTGAGCCAAAACAAGAAAAATCTGCATTCTACGCTTTCCATCGCTTTTTTTTGAGGTTAATTTCGCCTTATTTCACTTTTGGTCGATACAATCCTTCATGAGTTTCCCTTATCAGTTCAATAAGCGGAACATTAGCCGGACAGCGGCTTAAATCCACCTTTTTCAAATTTTCTTCAGTTGGAAAATTGCCCGGAAACCAATGACCTTTCTCCTGAAACATGTTGTACCGATATAGTCCAAAGTCTTTCATATTGTAGCATTTCCAAAGTATTCTGAACCGGAGTATTTCAGGAATATTCAATCCTGAAGGATCGTTTTCCATGTCATATCCATTAAAATCGGAATACGGATCGAGTAGTTTTTGAGCATCGAGAATTTGTTTGATTTTTTCATCCTCAGGAGAAAAAGGTGCCGGAGCCGGAAAAATGCCGTTGATATGATCAAACTGTGCCGTCACCGGAAGCCCGAAAGTCAAGGTATGAATGGCCGAATGACTCAGGCAAAACCTTGCATTCCACTGAATCGGATGGAGCGGCGTCATTAAATCCATCAGTTTTTTGGGCGAATTTGAAAGCTGTCCACCTTTATCGTTAGGTGAAATAATAAACACACCCATATCTTTGGTTTCAGCCAGATCAATGGCCGCTTTGTTTCGCTGGAAAAAATAGTAGTAATGAAGGTTTACAAAGTCAAATAAATCTGTTTCGAGAGCTTTTATAATCACATCCAAAGGTGCGTGAGTGCTGAAACCAACATGTTTAATAATTCCTTCTTCTTTCATTTTAAGCAATTCTTCCACCGGTCCGCCTTTAGCGCAGGATTTTTCCAGCAGTTCAGCCGTATTGATTCCATGCCAGGCATAAAAATCAATATAGTCAGTTTTTAATGCTTTCATCTGGCTGGAAACCATTGTTCGGGTTTCTTCTGCAGTTTTTGGATTTCCCTTGGTCATCAAAAAATAAGATTCGCGTTTCAGCTTTAGTTCATCGTTCAGTACCCGACCGTAAGTATGTTCGCTTTTGCCATAACCGTGCGCTGTTTCAATCAGATTGATGCCCTGTGCAAACGCTTTTTCAACAGTATCACGACATTGATCGAGTGTATCCTGGGGAATATATTCGCGGGGTTCGATATTGGTATGTTTAAAACGCATGCCACCCAAAGTAATTACACTGACCATTTTATTGGTTTTGCCAAAGCGACGGTACTCCATTTTGGGGTGATAAAGAGAAAGATTATTGAAATCCATATCCTGTTTTGTCAATAGTCATTGAAAATAAAAAACTAAAACAGAAAAGCGCTGGGTAAGTTTAGCAGGAATTTATTTTAACTTGGTTACATATTCATAAAAGCTTCAGCAATAATCAAATCCTCCGGAGTTGTAATCTTAATATTTTCACGGTTTCCTTCAACCATAAATATTGGAAAACCTGCCTTTTCTGCCACCGAAGCATCGTCAGTAAATGCGGGATCAAAATCCTGTTCAAATGCTTTAATTATTTGGTCACTCCGGAAGGTTTGGGGAGTCTGAACACTCAAGTATAAAGTTCTGTCCACAGAAACACTTTGATTCCCTTTCTGTTTACGCAGCGATTCATTTACACGTAATACCGGTATTGCATTCCCGTTTTTTTGAGCCATGTGGAAGCATCTTTCAATCGTCAAGCGACTTACCAGTGGGCGAACTCCATCGTGTATAAAAACAATTCCTTCTCCATCAATCAAATTAAGTCCATTTTTTACCGAATTAAACCGATTTTCGCCACCCGAAACAATGCGGTGTGGCAGTGTAAATGAATGTTTCAGACACAATCCTGCCCAATATTCCTGTTGTTCTTCAGGAAGTACCAAAATCAATTCACATTCAGGATCGAAATCATAAAAAACCTGAATCGTATGCATCAGTATCGGCTTTCCGCAGATTTCCAAAAACTGCTTGGGTATATCGGTTCCCATCCGGGTTCCCGAACCTCCGGCAACAATTAGTACAAACTTTTTCATAATTTAAACGTTCAGAACAAAAGTACAATTTCGACGCAATTTCAACTGTTTTTTAAATTCTGATTTCAGAAAAGAATCAGATTTGCAGACTCAATTCAGGAAATTTGTACCTTGAGCAGATTCAAATGTTTAAAATCTAATCGATATGCAGGAAGTACTCAACTTTCTTTCTGAGCTGAAGGAAAATAACAACAAGGAATGGTTTGATCAGAACCGCAATCGGTATGACACCAGTCGCAAAAAGGTTCTGTTTCTAACCGAAATGGTCATTCATGAAATTGCCAAATTTGATCCTGAAATAGGTATTCCGGATCCCAAAAACTGTGTGTTTCGAATTTTCCGTGACGTCAGGTTTGCGACCGACAAAACGCCCTATAAAACCAACATGGGCAGTTACATCGCCCCGGGGGGCCGGAAAAGCATTAATGCTGGTTATTACATACATATTGAACCGGGAAGTTCTTTTGTTGGCGGTGGATCATATTGCCCGCCGGCAGAGGCTTTGAAAGCAATCAGAACCGAAATATTTGACAATCCTGAAGATTTCAAACGGCTTATCCGTAATGAATCATTCCTGAAAGTTTATCCTGAAATGTACGATGATAAACTTAAAACTGCCCCAAAAGGATTTCCGAAGGATTTTCCGGAGATTGATTTACTGAAATACAAATCGTTTGCTTTTACATCAAAGCTGGACGATTCGGTAGTAACCAGCGAAGCCTACTTAGGTAAAATTGTGGATGCATTAAAGGAATTATCTCCCGTAACCCGTTTTTTGAATTCGGCCCTGGAAAAATGGTTGTAGTTTACATCGACAATGAAATAAAGTCATTTCATTGCTTATAGATTGCAATTCAAGTAAAAGATTGACAGTTTCATGAATTAATCGAAAAGATAGGGTTACAATTTGTCAGTTTACTGAATTAATGGTAAGTGAGTAAATTTATTCATCCATCCACCAAATTCTATAACAAAGAAGAAGCCAGATGTTTTTCATCTGGCTTCTTTCTGTTTACAGGCGTGGAGATTGACTGTAAAATCTTTTTGTCCTGTCAAGTGTTTTAGTTTCAAACAACAATTCCGTACTTTGTCAAACATTAAAACTCAATAATGATGCTTGCTTCAGGGAATATCTTAAAAATGCGGACAGAATATGCCGAACCGGTGAAATACTTTTTAACCATAGGCACAACAGAATTACCGATGAATAATCTGATTGGAAAATCCATCAGCCTGAAATTTACAGGGCAAATTAATTGTATTTCGTGCGGAAAAAGAACAAAAACATCATTTGGACAGGGCTTCTGCTATAATTGCCTGCAAACGGCTCCCGAAGCCAGCGAAACGGTGATGCGCCCTGAACTTTCGAAAGCCCATCTGGGCATTGCCCGCGACATGGACTGGGCGCGCGAACACGACCTGATTGATCATTACGTATACCTGGCCGTGTCCGGAGAGTTGAAAGTTGGCGTTACCCGTCATCACCAGGTTCCTACCCGCTGGATCGATCAGGGTGCAAGCGAAGCCATCATTCTGGCCCGCACTCCTAACCGACACATATCCGGAGTAATTGAAGTGTTTCTGAAGAATTATTTCTCGGATAAAACCAATTGGAGGTCGATGCTTCAGGATAAAGAAGACACCGCATACAATCTTTCAGAGGAAAAAGTCAATGCCAGTTTGCTTCTTCCGGCCGAGTTGCAGCAATATTTGCATGCCGATAACCAAATCTGGAAAATGATTTATCCGGTAACTGCATTTCCTGACAAAGTTTCGAGTGTTACGTTTGATAAGGATCCTGAAATTTCGGGAATTCTGAACGGCATAAAAGGCCAATACCTGATTTTTTCAGATGGTCGGGTACTCAACATTCGGAAACACAATGGTTACTGGCTGGAAGTCAGCCTAAATGACTAAATTGATAAATTTCAGCAGTGGAATCATAAGTCTTTTCTTCTCCGCATTTTTTTTCGTTAATTTAGGATTCTTAAAAAACTTGGATCGACAAACTACTTTTTTTGATTATGGAAAATATAGATTGGGGTAATTTGGCATTCGGTTACATGAAAACCGATTACAATATACGCTGTACTTACAGCAACGGTGCCTGGGGTGAATTGGAAGTGTCGGACAGTGAATATCTGAATCTGCACATGGCTGCCACCTGCCTGCATTACGGACAGGAATCGTTTGAAGGACTGAAGGCATTTCGGGGAAAAGACAATAAAATCAGGATTTTCCGCATGGATGAGAATGCCAAACGGATGCAGGACTCAAGTATTGGTACCATGATGGCCATCCTTCCGATTGAAAAATTTGAAGAAGCTGTTGTTAAAGCCGTTAAATTGAACGAACGTTTTGTTCCTCCGTACGAATCGGGTGCATCGTTATATATTCGTCCGTTTTTATTCGGAACTGGCGCCCAGGTGGGAGTTAAACCGGCAAGCGAATATATGTTCGTTCTGTTTGTCACTCCTGTTGGACCTTATTTTAAAGGCGGTTTCCAAACTACCCCTTTTGTTATTATGCGCGAGTTTGACCGTTCGGCTCCGCTTGGAATGGGAAAATACAAAGTGGGAGGTAATTATGCCGCCAGTTTGGTCGCCGGGGCCAAAGCTCACGAAATGGGTTATTCCAATGTATTTTACCTCGATGCCAAAGAAAAAAAATACATCGACGAATGTGGTGCAGCTAATTTCTTCGGAATCAAAAATAATACCTACATCACACCAAAATCAAGTTCAATCTTACCTTCCATCACGAACAAAAGTTTGATGGTTTTGGCTCAGGATATGGGAATGAAAGTTGAACAGCGCCCGATTGCTGTGGAAGAACTGGCATCTTTTGAAGAAGCTGGTGCTTGTGGAACTGCAGCAGTCATCAGTCCGATTGAAAGGATAGACGATTACGATGAGAAAATTTCGTATGTGTTTTCACGCGATGGTCAACCTGGTCCGATCAGCGAAAAACTATACAAAAAACTTCGAGGTATTCAATATGGAGACGAGCCGGATACCCATGGTTGGGTAACTGTTGTGGAATAAAATGGAGATAAAAATATACCAAAAGCCCGGCTTGAAATAATTCAAGCCGGGCTTTTCACTTTATTTGATTCGCTCAATTGCTTGTTTTGTATTGAATAAATATACAAGGTAAATAATTTGACCGGAAACTTCATAGAAAACTGTTGTCTGTTTGCTTAAAACCGCCCGGCGAAGTCTCGAATTATATTTGGAAATTGGGAATAAATTTGGATTTTGTTCTATCAGACGAATTTGCTTTGACAACCGGCTCTTAAAATTATCGACCTCGCGTTGAGTCCAGTTCTTGAGTAAATAATCCAAGATATCTTCAAGATTATTTATTGCTTCATCGGTCCAGAAAATCTTGTATTCAAAGGCCATACCTGAGTTTTACCGTATCATTTGAAGTAATTCTTCCGGCATCAACATCATTTAATCCACGTTCAATTCCAGACTTCTGTTCAGATGTTAATTCATGCCACCAGTCGTTATGCGAATCATTTGAATCTTTAACTATTTTAAGATAGTCAATTGTTTCATCATCTTCAAGCTTTTTAAGCCATTCGATTAGCTCTAATTTGATAGCTTCATGTCCCATTTGCTTCAGTTTTATATCCAAATTTATGAAAAAAATAGAATTATTTTGATATTTCAAGCATTCGGAGTATCGGTAGTTGTGCTTTTTTTATTACTTCCTCAGAAAGTATAACCTCCGGAAGTTCATGTTTCATGCAAATGTATAATTTCTGAAGGCTGTTTAGTTTCATGTACGAACAGTCGTTGCATCCGCAGGTTGAATCGATTGACGGCGCCGGAATAAATATTTTATCGGGACAGGCTTTTTTCATCTGGTGCAATATGCCGCTTTCGGTGGCTACGATAAATTTTTTTGAGGTGCTTTTGGTCACATAATTTAACAGGGCAGTGGTAGATCCGATGTATCCGGCAACCAGCAGAACAGGTTTTTCACATTCCGGATGTGCAATAAACTCGGCATCGGGATGCTGATCCATCAATTCAATAATCTTTTCAACTGAATATTTCTCATGGACCATGCAGGCGCCATCCCACAACACCATTTCCCGGCCAGTCTGGCTGTTGATGTAATTGCCCAGATTTTTATCCGGAGCAAAAATCAGTTTTTGTTCCGGAGGAAAACTGTTAACAATCTTCAATGCATTGGCCGAGGTACAAACCACGTCAGTCATGGTTTTTAGTTCGGCAGTGCAGTTAATGTACGATATTACTTTATGGTCGGGGTATTGCGCTTTAAATTCGGCAAACTTATCTGCCGGGGCTGAATCGGCCAAAGAGCAGCCAGCTTTCAGATCAGGCAATATGACCTTTTTTGATGGATTTATAATCTTTGCGGTTTCGGCCATAAAATGAACACCTACAAAAACAATCAGGTTGGCAGTGGTTTTGGCGGCTTCCTGTGCGAGCCCAAGGCTGTCGCCCACATAATCAGCAATATCCTGCAGATCACTTTCCACATAATAATGGCTGAGAATGACCGCATTCTTTTCTTTTTTTAACCGGTTAATTTCTTCAACCAGTTTTATATCCTTACTTACCGGCTCATCAATAAATCCCTTCTCGTCGAGCATTAGCCGGATATCTTGTGTTTCCATTTCAGGTATTTTAAATTTCATTCGATATGGGTGCAAAAATATCAATTTCAAACGGAAAAAATGAATGTATGACATCAAACCAATTTTCCTGAAAAAAATATCCGAATCAATTCATTGTTTGATTCTGTTTTAAGCGCCCTGAAACACGGTTTTACTTAGCAATTTCTTGGATTAATCAAATGATTACTCCAACAAAAAAAAATATTTTATCAACAACTTATTAAGAAAGGTATTGTTGATAAGTACCTTTTCGCTACTCCATAATAAGTTGTAATTTTCATCGTGAAAAAGGGTGTTACGATTACGGTTTTTTACGGCTTTTAGGTTGTTTCAGTTTAATCAAATTGTCACAAATTGATAACATTATAGTAAGGAACAAATAATTTTAATCATATATCAAATAACTTTCTTTGTCCAGAATTTAAATTAATTTTTCTATGAAAAAGATGCTAAAAATTTATTTAGTGCTTATTGCTTTAGTGATGGTAAGCTTTTCTGCTTTCTCTCAGGTAACTACTTCTGGGATGAATGGGAAGATTACAGACTCAAACAATGAGTCTCTTCCTGGTGCCACCATAGTAGCTGTGCACCAGCCTTCAGGTACCCAATATGGTACAATTTCAAATTCAGAAGGTCGTTTCGCTTTACAAGGAATGCGTTCCGGTGGCCCATACAAGGTAGAAATTTCATTTGTTGGTTATAACAAAGCAACATATACTGAAATTACCCTTTTCCTTGGAGAATCATTTGTACTTAACGCTTCTTTAAATGAGGAAAGTATTGATGTTAGTGAAGTTATTGTTGTCGGATCAAAACCTTCAGCATTTGGAACCAGCAAAACAGGCGCTTCAACCAACATCTCCACAGAGCAAATGACTCTTCTTCCTTCGATCAACCGTAGTTTAGATGATTTTACCCGTCTTTCGCCATATTCAGGAGCAGGAAATTCGTTCGGCGGACGTGACGGTCGTTTAAATAACGTAACCATCGATGGAGCAAACTTCAACAATAATTTTGGATTAAGTTCTAACCTTCCAGGAGGAGGTAATCCGATTTCACTTGATGCAATTGATGAACTTCAGGTAACCATTGCACCTTATGATGTAAAGCAAGCTAATTTTGTAGGTGCTGGTATCAACGCAATTACCAAAAGTGGCAACAACCAATTTAAAGGTTCGGCCTATACTTTTATGCGTAACCAGGATTATCGTGGAAATACAGTTGATGGATACGATCTTGGAGTTCGCCCTACAGAAAAGACAACCACCACAGGATTTACTTTAGGTGGTCCGATTATCAAAAATAAATTATTTTTCTTTGTTAATGGAGAGCGCACCAATTCTCCATCTCCTATTCAGCAATGGAAGTTGTCGACTGACGGGGTTGCCAATGCCGATCAAAATATCACCCGCGTTACTGCAACCGATATGGAAGCATTTAAAACCGGATTAGCAAAATATGGCTATGATCCGGGATCTTATACCGATTATGATGGGGGTAATTTAAATAACAAATTGCTTGCACGCATTGACTGGAACATTAACGACAATAACAAATTCACAATTCGTTATAACTATACTAAAAACGTAGCCGATATTCCAACAAATGCGACATCCACTGCAGCAACAAAATTGACGTCAAGTCGTATTTCTCAAAATGCAATGGCATTTAGAAACAATTGCTATTCGATGGACAACCTGGTTAATTCATTGACCGCGGAACTAAATACACGCATCAATAATAGAATGTCGAATCAATTATTAGGCACCTATACACGAATTGAGGACCTTCGTGGTTCGCTTTCTTCTCCATTTCCGCATATCGACATTATGAAAGATGGTGATGCCTTCATGTCAACCGGATATGAACTTTTTTCATGGAACAATGGTGTAAAAAATAATGTGACCAGCATTGTTGACAACTTCACTTACTCATTAGGCACACACAACATAACTGCTGGTGCAAGTTATGAAGATCAGTATGTGGCCAACTCCTTCCAACGGTTTGGTACAGGCTATTATCGCTTTAAAAGTCTTACCGACTTTATTAACGGTGCAACTCCCGAATCTTGGGGGCTTACTTATGGATATGGCGGTGAGTTAAATCCAGTCGCTGATTTACGTTTTGGACAGTTTTCAATCTATGCTCAGGATGAATGGAACATTAATAAAAACTTTAAACTGACCTACGGTGTTCGTGGCGATTTAACCTCGTACCTGAATGATTTAGTTGAAAATACCGAAGTATCGAAATTAACTTTTCTTGAGGGTAGAAAAATAAATACAGGATTGTGGCCAACATCAAAATTCTTGCTTTCTCCACGAGTGGGATTCAGTTATGATGTAAAGGGTGATAAAACGTTAAAAGTCAGAGGAGGAACAGGTATTTTCACTGGTCGTATCCCATTGGTATTCTTCACCAATATGCCAACCAATGGAGGTATGGTACAAAATACGGTAATCAGAAGTGGCACCAGCGCCGATTTGGCTAAATTAGTCTCAGGTGGAAAAATCATTACAGACGTAAATGAGATGGTTAGTGCCCTGGGTTTACCAACCACTGCTACCGCGGCTCTTCCAAGTTCAATTGCCGCCATTGATCCTGATTTCAAACTTCCACAGGTTTGGAAGAGCACTTTAGCTGTTGATTATCAAATACCTGCTTCATTTCCAATGGCATTGACTCTTGAAGGCATGTATTCTAAAGACATCAATGCGGTTTGTCAGGTAAACGCAAATACGCCAGACCCTAAAGCTTTAGGTTTTAGCCGTTTCAATGGTCCGGATAATCGCTACATTTATTCAAGTACCAGAATTAATAGCAAGGTTTCTGATGCCATGGTGCTTTTGAATACTGATAAAGGTTATGGTTATACCCTTAATGCCACATATACTGCTGAGCCTGTTGAGAATTTGAAAATGATGTTTGCTTATACTCATACAGTAGTTAAAGAGATTTCAGGAAACCCGGGAAGTCAGGCCAATTCGGCATGGCAAAATCAGGCCTCTGTTGATGGTCCGAACCAACTCGGTTTACAAAACTCTCAGTATGTTACACCAAATAAAGTTGTTGGATCAATTAGTTACCGCAAAGCATATGGAAAGTATTTTGCTACCAACATTGGACTTTATTACAATGGGTTTAATACAGGCAGATACAGTTGGGTATATTCTTCGGATATGAACAAGGATGGTGTAAACAATGACTTGATGTATATTCCCGCAAGTAAGGACGAAATTCTTTTCAAAGAAGGCGCTAATGGATTTACATCAGCTCAGCAAGCAGAAGCATTCTGGAGCTTTGTTGAACAAGATCCGTATTTGAGTAAAAATAAGGGTAAATATGCTGAAGCCTACTCAGCAAAAATGCCTTGGGTTAATCGTTTCGACTTAAAAGTAGCTCAGGATTTCAGAGTAAAAGCTGGCAAAACATTAAATACTTTACAAATAAGCCTTGATATCCTGAACTTTGGAAACATGATTAATGACTCATGGGGTGTGACTCAAACCAGTGCTCCTTCAAATTATGGTAAAGTCTTGAAATACGAAAGTATGGATGTTTCCAATCACCCAATTTATTCGATGTATTACACTACTGTTGATGGTGTAAAACAACTGCCAACAAAATCTTTCAGCGTTTACAATAACCAATCAAACTGCTGGCAGCTTCAACTTGGAATTCGTTACATCTTTAACTAATTGTAAATCTGTTTAAATATTTATAAAGCCTGCAATTCGTTGCGGGCTTTTTTTTTGCAAACAGAAATGTGAAATCCAAAATGAATACCATTAAACATTTTAACTTTACACAAAAAACAGATCCATGGAAACTTGCCCACTATCCTTAACGGATATTCAGTCTGAACTGGAAGAAATCCGCGAAATTGCTGCTAAAAACGGCAGTAAAAAAATGTTCGAAAAAGCGCTTTCGCTCATCGACCTGACTACGCTAAATTCTACTGATACCGTTAGTTCTGTTACCGCCTTTACTGAGAAAGTAAACCAATTTCCGGAGGCATTTCCGGGAATCAGCAATGTGGCTGCCATTTGTGTTTATCCAAACATGGCTCACACAGTAAAAAGCACATTGAAAGTTCCAAATGTGAAAATTGCCGCAGTGGCCGGGGGTTTTCCTTCATCGATGACCTTTACCAAACTTAAAATAGAGGAAGCACAATTAGCCGTAGTTGCCGGAGCCAACGAAATCGATATTGTTTTGTCTTTGTGGGCTTTTCTTGAAAGTCATTTCGAAACCTGCACCAAAGAAATTTCGGCCATTAAAAAAGCTATTGGCGATGCCCATTTAAAAGTTATTCTGGAAACCGGAGTACTGAATGTCGATCAAATCTGGCAGGCCTCCATTCTGGCTATCGAAGCTGGCGCTGATTTCATCAAAACGTCAACCGGAAAACTGCCTCAGGCCGCTTCACCAGAAGCTGCATTTGTGATGTGTCTGGCCATCAAACAGCACTTTGAGGAAACCGATCAGAAAATCGGCTTCAAACCTGCCGGAGGGATCGTAACTCCTGAAGATGCCATCCTCTATCTCACCATCGTTCAGGAAATTTTGGGCGACCAATGGTTAACCCCGGAATTGTTCCGTATTGGCGCAAGCCGTTTGGCCAATAATCTTCTGGAAAAAATTACTGGTAACCCGGCGAATCATTTTTAGACTTGAAAGTGCTTAAAAAATCAAAACAAATTTAATCATCTTATAACGGCACAAATTACACTGGCAGATAGTTGGTTCCTGAAATTGCACAAGAACCTGATTATGAAAAAGCCTTGGCTTCGTTGAAATAAAACAGTTGCTGAAGTATTATTTTGAAGCTGTTCTCATAGGAGGGCAGCTTTTTTATTAAGAAAATTATAGGCAGTTTTCTTCTATTTGCTCATTTAAGTTAACAAACCTCAACAATAATTTCACTCGAAGTGTTTATGTTGGAAAATAACCGATATGCACCCTGTTTTAAAGGAAAACATTCAGGAAATAGGCAAGCCTTATTCCGACCTTCATTTTTTACTCCAATGCTTTGCCGAGGTTCTCAAAGCAAATAATGAAAAAGAACTCGTAAGCTACATTCCCTGGCTCAACACACAGGTTTCCACTCCAGAACCAAAGCACGAACAAAAGACCATTCATCTGTATTCCATTTGTTTTCAGTTGCTTAATTTGTGCGAGGTGAATTGGGCAGTTCAAAGCCGGCGCGACAAACAGCAACATCAGGGCTCACAAAGTGTCAATGGAAGCTGGGCTCATACTTTTTCGGAATTGAAAGAATCCGGAATTTCGCAGGAAGAGATTGTTGCAGCGCTTTCACAATTGGAGATTGAACCGGTAATGACAGCACATCCAACCGAAGCCAAAAGAACGGTGGTACTGAAATATTACCGCGAACTTTACCTCCAGTT
>Ga0209417_1005861_pt1 | contig 13171 bp, 14 predicted proteins | sample RifGroF2_FD_184002 | JGI IMG/M metagenome (GOLD analysis project Ga0209417, IMG submission 184002) | Groundwater microbial communities from Rifle, Colorado, USA - Groundwater F2 (SPAdes) (version 2) | ecosystem: Environmental > Aquatic > Deep subsurface > Groundwater | place: Rifle, Colorado... | reverse complement strand
AAATACAGAAAAATGTAATTCCTGTAAGGAAAAACAGAAAATTTGAACGAAAGAAAAAAACTCGCTCAAACAAATACCCGAAATGCAAAAGGAGGGCGATTTAATGCCTAAGTTGACGACATTGGCCTGCGGCTGCCCCACCACTAAAAATTGTTATTTTTTCACACAATAACCTTGAAATTATACTTAGAATGCTGAAACCTGATTGGTGAACTCATTTTGTAAATTTCCCCATCCAGCATAAAATCCAGATCACCTTCAAACTCAAGCGTGAAATCGCCTATTTGCCTGTAAAACAGTGCCGGGTCTTCTAAAATGTATGCTCCTCGCTGGTTTTTAATAATTAACCGAATAAAATCGCCCACAAAAAGCGGCGCATGAAGATATACAATCGAAAACAGTGTGGGATCCTCATTTTTTATCTCATTTGGAAATAAATCTTTACTAATGAGGCTCGCATTATTTATCAAAAGATAACCTGTCCGAAATTTCATAGAATCAACCCTGAAACTCTTTACAAAATCTGCATAATTTGCAAGAGAGAAAAGACCAGGAAGCTGATAAGCGTAAGGCCCAAAATACTGCTTTGCCACCGGTGAGGTTTCCTGCAGGACTTTGTAGGCAATCCCATATAAAAAACCCGTTGCAAACCTGTATTTTTTATTAATAAGACCCGGAGTCTGGCACACAACGTTTGGGGAGGCTGCTATGATTTCTGCTGCCTGTTCAAGCCAGAGTGGTAACCGCAGAGATTTAACGAATTCATTGGCAGTTCCGCCAGGAATTATACCAAAATGATATCTCTCCAGGACTTTTTCAGGAATTGTGTTAAGCACCCTGTGGATTGTGCCATCACCTCCTGCTATTACCAGAATCTGAGAGGAATCATCCTCTGGAACATTGGTTCTTAAAAATTCCTCGTTAATAATTTCTATATTAAAACCATATTTTTTTGAAAATATCTGATAAAGTTTGCTTATCCCACACTGGCTCCGCTGGTCAAATTCAGGATTTGCAAAGATAAATAAAGTTTTCATAGAAGGCCCTTAATTTTATATTATTTTACAGTTAAGCCTCAATACTTGAAATTAGATTATTGATTAAAAACTAATGCCTTATTGACACTTATAAACCGTAAATGTATCATTAGTGTGAAAATAAAAAGGAGGATGTTAAAATGTCATCTAACGTTGGGGAAATTGCTGGACAAATTTGGAATAGCCTCAGCAGTAGCGGAAATAAACCTGTATCTCTCACAACACTTGCTAAAAATATTGACCGCAAAAAGGAAGAAATAGCTCTTGGGGTTGGCTGGTTAGCAAGAGAAGGCAAATTACACATTGAAAATATTGGTGCAACAATAAAAGTTGCTCTTACTAAATAAATATTAAAAAAAATACTGAAAAACTAACCTAGTGATTGTATAATTAATAATATGAAGAAATTTTTAACCATATTGGCAGTTTCACTGTCGTTGAGTGTATTATTAGTTATACAGCGTTCATACTCTGAAACTGCAGAAGACTACTACTATCAAGCTAATTTAAGCCTGACATCAGGAAGAATAAACGAAGCAGTCAGCTATTACAAACAGGCTGCAAATAAGAGGGCTGATTTTTTTGAGGCATACCTGGGGCTATCTATTGCCTACAGGGAGCTTAAAGAATACGACCAGGCTCATGAAGCTATTACAAAAGTTTTAGAGATAAAACCTGATTATTATCAGGTTTATTATAATCTTGGGCTGATTCTGGAAAAACAGGGCAGGAACGCTGAGGCAGTCCAGGCGTATGAAAGATTTTTGGCAAGTGTGCCGGGCGCTGCACGATTTACAGACGTAAAGCAGAGGATACAAAACTTAAAAAAATAAAAATGTCATTGCGAGGAACATTCGCAGAATGTTACGAAGCAATCCATCAACAAGCATAAATTGGGATGGATTGCTTTGTTTCGCTCGCAATGACGTTAATGTTAGATTGCGTTAAGACCTTTTTCGCCTGTTCTTATTCTTACTACCTCTTCAATATTGCTGATAAAAATTTTCCCATCGCCAATATTGCCGGTCTGTGCTTTATCAAGGATTACAGAAATCACTTTTTCAACCAGATCATCGTTTACCACGATTTCCATCTTTACTTTCGGTATAAAAGGTATGTGGTATTCAGCGCCTCTGTAGACTTCTTTGATGCCTTTTTGACGGCCGCTGCCTTTGACTTCGGTTATGGTTATGCCATTAACTCCGATCTCATCAAGCGCTTTTCTTACTTCTTCCAGCTTAAACGGTTTAATTATTGCTTCTATTTTCTTCATATTGTGTATCCTCTCTCGCCATGTTCGCACAGGTCAAGGCCGATATTTTCGCCTTCTTCGCTCACTCTTAGTCCAAGAGTAAGATCCAGAACTTTCATTATAACTAATGTTGCCACAAAAGCAAATATCCAGGTTACAATAACACCTGTAAATTGTGCATCAAGGCTTGCTTCTACTGCAAAAAGCCCTGTTGCAATCATTCCCCAGGTGCTTCCTACTCCATGCACGCCAACCACGTCAAGTGTATCATCATAACCAAATATTGTTTTAAAGTTAACTGCTACATAGCAGATCATTCCTGCTACCAAACCAACAATAATTGCAGCAGTAGGCCCTACAAAGCCGGCTGCCGGGGTTATTGATGCGAGACCTGCAACTGCACCTGTTGCAGCACCCAATACGGTCGGTTTCTTTCTGTGTATCCATTCAACAATCATCCAGGATATTGCTGCAAAAGCTGAAGAAATGTGGGTTACAACTATCGCATTTACGGCTGTTGCATTAGCAGCCAAACTGCTTCCGCCGTTAAATCCGAACCAGCCAAACCATAGCAACCCTGTACCCAGAATAGTTAATACAAGGTTATGGGGTGGCATTGGTACTGTTGAGTAGTCTTTTCTTTTTCCTACCATAAGAGCGGCTGCAAGCGCGGCTGCACCGGATGAAATATGGACTACCAGACCGCCCGCAAAATCAAGAACACCCATGTTGCGGAGCCATCCGTTTTCACCCCATACCCAATGGACGATTGGCGCATAAACAAAGGTTAACCATAAAACAAGAAATAAAATATATGTCTTGAATTTAAACCTTTCAGCAAAAGCGCCTGTAATAAGCGCAGGAGTTATGATTGCAAACATCATCTGAAAAAGCATAAATGCCTGGTGGGGAACTGTCGCTGAATATGTAGGATTGGGTTCAAGGCCTACGCCGGCCAACCCTGCCCAGGTAAGATTACCTATAACATGACCTATATCCGGCCCAAAAGCAAGACTGTAGCCATATAGAACCCAGACAACAGTGGCAACACCCATAGCAATGAAGCTATGCATTATTGTGCCGAGCACGTTTTTCCTTCTAACCATACCACCGTAGAAAAGGGCAAGCCCTGGTGTCATTAAAAGCACCAGGGCACTGGAGATAAGTATCCAGACTGTATCAGCTTGGTTTATCTGGTCAACAAGATCATTCATTTGTTTATCCTTTCTTTTTAATTATTAAATCGCAGTGAGGCCTCTTTCGCCTGTACGTATTCTAATTACCTCTTCAATATTGCTGACAAAGATTTTCCCATCACCGATGTTGCCTGTTTGGGCTTTGTCCTGGACTACGGAAATCACTTTATCAACCATGTCATCGTTTACCACGATTTCCATCTTGATTTTCTGAATAAAAGGTATGTGGTACTCAGCGCCTCTGTATACTTCCTTAATGCCTTTTTGTCGGCCGCTGCCTTTGACTTCGGTTATGGTAATACCATTTACGTCAATCTCATCGAGCGCTTTTCTTACTTCTTCCAATTTAAACGGTTTAATTATTGCTTCTATTTTTTTCATTTTATGTTTCTCCTTAATTAACTTGTGTATCCTCTTTCGCCGTGTTCGCAAAGGTCAAGGCCGATGTTTTCACCTTCTTCAGTTACTCTTAAGCCCATAGTCATATCAAGTATTTTCAGTATTATTACAGTTAGGGTGAATGCAAATACCCACGCCACGATAACACTTATAAACTGTGCGCTAAGGCTGGCTGTTGCAGCAAATATACCTGTAGCTATTGCCCCCCAGGTACCGCCTACGCCGTGAACTCCCACAACATCGAGGGAATCATCGTAACGCAAAATAGATTTTAAATTCACTGCCATATAACACAAAATGCCTGCAACTGCGCCTATGGCTATTGAGGCCATTGGTCCCACAAAGCCTGCTGCCGGAGTAATTGCAACTAAACCTGCAACTGCGCCTGATGCTGCTCCAAGAGCTGTTGGTTTTTTCTTATACATCCATTCAGCGAAAAGCCATCCTAACAAAGCTGCTGCTGTGGCAATATGAGTAACTACAAAAGCGCTTGACGCTAAACCATCAGAAGCAAGCGCACTTCCTGCATTAAAACCGAACCATCCAAACCAGAGCAGTGCAGCTCCCAGTAGTGTTAATACAAGGTTGTGTGGTGGCATTGGTTTTTGACCGTAGTCTTTTCTTTTTCCCACCATAAGTGCTGCTGCAAGAGCTGCTGCACCGGATGAAATATGTACAACCAGGCCGCCTGCAAAGTCAAGAGCACCGAGTTTTGCGCCTATCCAGCCTCCGCCCCACACCCAATGGGCTAAAGGACAATATACGACTGTTACCCAGATCACGAGGAAAAACAGGTATGTGCTGAATTTAAACCTTTCAGCAAACGCTCCTGTAATAAGAGCGGGTGTAATAATGGCAAACATTAACTGAAAAGCCATAAATACATAGTGCGGAACAGTTGTTCCATAAGGGCCAGGAGTCATCCCAACTCCATTAAGGCCGAGATAGTCCAGTCCTCCAATAAGTGAGCCAATGTCTGGGCCGAATGCAAGGGTATATCCCCACAATACCCACACTATAGTAACGACTGCCAGCGAAACAAAGCTCTGCATAATTGTGCCTAAAATGTTCTTGCTTCTTACCATCCCGCCATAGAAAAGGGCAAGACCGGGCGTCATAAGCATTACAAGGGCAGTTGAAACCAGCATCCACGCTGTATCGCCTTTGTCGATTTGTGTAATTGTCGGATCCATGTGTTTTCTCCTTTTTCTTTATTTAAAACATTACTTGTGTCATTAAACCAAGACGGTTGCTGTCTTTGCCTGTTTTTGAATCAATATATGAATAATTGACCATCAACAGGAGATTTTGTGTGAAAAGATAATTTGAACCTAATGTATATGCGGTAGTTGCGTCGCTATTGATTTTTGAATGTGGATCAAAAATATCTACCCTGCTAAGAAGCTGGAGTTTATCATTGTGCTGATATTTGACGTCGGTATACCAGCCTTCGCCTCTATTAGCAGACTGAGTTGAACCATTCAAAGTCATATATTCACCTTTTACGGTAAATTTGCCTAACGCATAGCTGGCGTGTGCGCCGTAACCGTTAAGGTTATTAGATGCATTGCTTCCGTCCAGCCAGCTTCCGCCTAACTGTAAGTCTCCAAGCTCAGGATTTTTATGAAAAGGCTTAATAGTAGCCTGGGAAACCAAAGTCATTCCTCTTTTGGTGTCGGTAGTGTTTCTGCCGTTTCCGTTATAAACGCCGGCTTTGTAATTTAATAATCCCCAGTTTCCTTCTGTCTTGACACCGGAGTCATAGCCTTGTCCGATGCTATTGGCTATTTGGGAATATTCAATGAAGTCAACATCCATAGGGCTCATTGCCGCTTCAATACCGAACGGAACCGCTGTCTGCCCTAAATACACGTCATGATGGGGAATGATATCAGTCTTAAAATAGGCATCTTCAAGAAGGCTGCCTGCTGTGGTATTATCAAAGCGCCTTGTAGGAACAAGTTTAGCTTTGTAATCAACGTGTTCATGCATTTTGCCTGTAAAATTTATTTCTCCCCATGGAAGGCTGAAATTTGAAGGTGTTGCATGGTCGCCTTTCTGTATATTTCCGTAAAATACAGTTTGTAATCCGCCCGTGACCTTGAAATCTTCCCCGTAATTAAAGCCCCAGAGCTTTTTGTTTTTTTCGTTTTCTTCAATGGCAGTAACCTGGCCTTTTAACACTGTGATACTAGCTTGTAGCTTCTCAATTTCAGCGACTAAATCCTGCTTGTTTAAATCCTGCTTGTTCGTCTCAATTTTTGCTTTTTCAGCCTGGTTTTTTGTGGTGTTGAGGTCGCTTAACGCAATGCTTTCTGCATTCACGGGTAATGTAAACGCAAGGCCAGCTAACATTGTCCCAATAAGGACGGTGTTTTTTAGTTTTCTGTTCATTTTTCCTTCTCTCCTACTCAAACTAGAAAGCCTGTAAACTTTTCTTTTTGATTTACAGGCTTTTGTACTTCTACTCTAAAAAATAAATTAAATATACGACCTGCAAACCAGAATCTGCTGCTTCTGCTGCTGTTGCTGGTTTGTTTTCTGGGTATTCTGTTTGTTTTGTAAATTGATCAACATAAAACTCACTATATAGCATGATTAAATTCTAGTTAAGTGTAGAAGCAACAATTATGAAGTTAAGTAAAACTAGCCGTTTTATAACAAAATCCTGCCATTTTTTTAATAACCCATAAAAAATGTGGAAGGGTAAAATATGATTTTTTCAAATTTGAATTCAAAAAGTAAAAAAAATGGAAGGATTTTTCAAAAAACAAGATTTTATTCAACAAATAATACAATAAATTTTACAAAACTTAACATTTATCGCAATAAAAAATTGCCCCGAAAAGACTGTTTTTCGGGGCAATTTCTATGTTTAAACTGATGTATTTCTTACTTGCTAAGAATATTCTTCTTGTTTATAGCTCCTGGCACATTCTGCCAGTTAGCTGCCATTATTTTTTTGAACGCTTTAAGCGCTGTATCTTCAAGTTCGCCTAATTCTTCAGCTCTCATGATAAGTTCTCTAAGGGGTAATAATGCTCTCTGATCTCTGAGTACGCCAAGTGCTGCGGCTGCGCCTGCTCTAACGAGTTCATTTTCTGACTCATTCTGTAATACTTCAATAAGTGCAGGAACTGCTTTTGTGTCATCGAGTTTTCCGAGTGATGTGACTGCGTAAATTCTTACGTTTACCCACTCATCTTTAAGCATTCCGATTACATGCTCAACTGCTTTTTTGTCGCCAAGTTCTCCAAGAGCTCTAGTAGCGTCACAGCGGACGTTTACTTTTTCATGGGTTAATGAGGAGATCAAGGCATCCACTGCTATATCACCGATTTCTATAAGGGCATCGGTGGAAGTGATGCAAACCTGACTGTTTTCATCATTAAGAGCTTCAACTAACGGGGTAACTACTTCTTCACCGCCGAGTCTACCGAGTGCACGAGCTGCACGTACTCTTACGTCTACGTTTCTGTCTTCTCTTAAAGATTCAATTAAAGGAGTTACTGCTTCGGCATCGCCTAATTCACCGAGTGCTCTGGCGGCATAAAGTCTTACGGAACCATTTTTATCGTTCTTTAATACATCAATTAACGGTTCAACTGCTGATGGGTTTCCCATTTCGCCAAGTAATCTGGCTGCGTTGTAGCGAACTTTTTCAGAGTTACTATGTCTAAGATCATGAATTAACTCATCAAATGTTTTGTCGTTTTTCTTTTTTCTGTTGATTGATTTTACTGGCATTGTTACTTAATTCCTCCGGCATTCCTTCTACCTTAACTAATCACCGTTTTAGCTCAGCTTTTTGTGTCCTGTTCAGTACAAAATAACCTTCCATTTAATATAAAACAACTCTTTATTTAAAATTGCTAAATTATGTCCTGAATGTTAAGTTTTATAAAAAAGCTTTGAAAAACATCGGTTTTGTTATATATAATCATTATGTTAATAAATATAAATTAAGAGTATTATTAACACTTATTCTGATAACATAATAGCATATTTTTTGGGTCTTTTCTAATTTTGGTAACAAAACTTAATACAAATTAATAACTGTTTTAATAAAGATAGATGGCATTAAATAATAGCCAAAATATAATTATTGTAATTTTGTTAAGTTTATCAGATTTATTCAAATTTTCATCATAAATTCAATACTTTTAAAGTATAAATTTCACTTTACACTCAAAAAACTTGTTGTTATAATCAATACACATTACAAATAACGTTCCCCGGTAGCTCAATGGCAGAGCATTCGGCTGTTAACCGAAGGGTTGTAAGTTCGAATCTTACCCGGGGAGCCATTTTTTATTAAGGGATATTGGTTCAACGCCTGTATCCCTTTTCAGTTGTATGATTTCGGCTGATTTATCCTGATTTGCTAAAAGTATCTCATGGAAGGGTGAATTTAAGACTATATCTAGTTTTCCGTCTTTATACGAAAAGTTCGAACACAGCAAATTTAACAACTTTCTCTTTTCTTCGGCTGACTGTCTAAAATACAGGTCGTAAGCGTTTTTGCAAAGTTCTAATATTAAACTGGAAAATTGGAAATATTCCTTGTCCGCTTTTTGTAGAGCTTCCAATTTTATCATTAATTCATCCTTTTCCCTTTGCCACTTGTCAGTTTGTGTTTTCCAGAAGTCCTGTGATATTGTTCCTTCCAGTTTATCAATATAACAATTATCAATCCTGTCTTGAATCTTTTTAAGGTTTCTCTGTATCTGTTCAGTAGTTATATTCTGATATTCCATTTTTTGTTTATGTAAAACTATTAATCCTTCTTTAATTACGTTTACTTCTTTCTGTTTAAGCTGGATATCTAAAAGTAAATCCTGAAAAGTATTACTTATAGCTTCCTCTGTTATCCATTTTTGTCCGCATTTTCCCTTATTACCTGTGCAATGATAGTAAATATATTTTTCTTTTTTTATTTCTGCCGTCAGGTAACATCTGCAAATTCCACATTTAATCATGTTTGTAAAAGCAAATTCGCCTTTCCTGCTTTTGGATTTTCGAGGATCTCTTAATTTTTCCTGAACTTTATAATAAAGTTTTTTACTGATAATGGCGTCATGCTGAGCATTATCATATATTTTACCCTTCCATTCAAAGGAACCCGTATAAAAGATGTTTTTTAAAATATGCTCTACTTTGCTTCTGTGTATCGGATTTCCACTTTTTCCATAAGCAAAACCTTCTTCAATGATTTTATCCCGTAAACTATTTATGGAATAACCACCTGTAGCGTATAGTTCAAACATTCTTTTTATGAATGGGGCTTTTGCAAAATCCACTGCTATTACTTTTTTTCCGTCATCTCTTGTTATGTTTAAATAGCCACAAGGGGCTACTGAAGGATAAATGCCTTGTTCTGCCTTTTCCTGCATTCCTTTTGAGGTTTCTTCTTTTAAGTTATCAATATAATTCTTTGCTATCAGAACTTTTAAACCATGCATTAACTTTTCACTGGATTTTGAATTTTTGCTTAAAACCTCACCTTCTTTAACCAAGTGAACCTCTAAGTCCAAGTCCTCAAGGGTTACATAATCCTTAAAGTTCCTATATAAGCGGTCAGTCTTTTCTACCAGAATAATTTTAACTGATTTATTCTTTTTCAGGTATTTAAGCATTTCTTCAAATTTGTTTCTGCCCGATGTTTTAGCCGTTTCTGCTTCAGAAAATTCCTGCACAATCTGTATTTGATTCTTTAAAGCATATTCTTTTAACAGGCGTATTTGTGCGGGGATTGAGAACCCTTCCTTTTCCTGCTCTTTGCTTGATACTCTTGCGTATAATACGGCTCTTTTATTCACCTATACTACCTCTTAAATTATTTATTTCTTGCTGTAATTTAATCATTTTTTCTTGGCTTACATTTATTTCAATTTCCTGACAGGCTATTATAGGGAGGACAAATATTCTAGCAAAACGACTAATTAACATATCTGCAGTAGAAATATCGATTTCATTAAGCTTTTTATCTGTCCAGTCTTGAAATCTTCCATGCGCAATTTGAGAATCCTCATTATAAAAAGTAAAAAGTAGCTCTCTTAATTGCATAGATAAATTTTTAAATTCCACTAATTCCCTGTACATTTTTTCTAAATCCATAAAAAATGGTTTATATCTAAAAAATTTGTCTAATTTGTCTAAAGTTTTATCGTTTAATTCATAATTTTCACAATTAATTTCTTTTAAAATTTTTTCTTTATTATCAGGATGTAAATCTTCAAAAATATTTTCATGTTCTTCTTTTAATTTTTCTAGGGAAAATTTAGCTACTTCTTCCTTAAAAATAGGATTATCCTGATAATTTTTAAAATTTTTATATACCATAAAATTGTTTTTAAAACCTAGTAATTGACTATCTTTTATATATTCATCTTTTTTATCAGGAAATTGAACTAAATAGCAAAATAAAACAACGCTTTCAGTTGAACTTCTTAATAAAATTTTCGCTTCTCTTGCAACCCCCTGCTCTATAAGTAAATTTGCGGATTCTATATTAGATAAAATTTTTCTTAAAATTATTCTTAAAATTATATCAACTTGCGGTATTAACTCTTCAAAAATTTCAAAATAAATCGCAACAAGTGACTTAAAAGATATTTGTATGGTCTGCATTTATTTTCTACCTACCGGCTTATTATTCTTATCCAGCATAGCCTGAACCCTTTCGAAAGTTCTTCTGTTTACTAAGTCTTGACTTCTTCCTGATTATATAATTTTATAATAAACTTTTCTCAGTCTTAATAAGCAGAACTATATTTTACTTTTTACCTTTAACTTGGTTTATAAGCTTAACAGCCAGTTCCATCTCCTCTTCACTCAATTCTTCTTTATTATTTTTATCTATTTTATCTAAAGTTTCGGATAATTGTATGGATGATAAATTTGAATAGACCTCCAACGCTGTCCTTACATCTTCATGCCCGAAATGTTGGCTTACTGCTTTTATTTCTAATCCGTTCCTACATTTTTGTAATGCCAGATAAACAGATAAATGCCTGTATTTATGAGGAGAAAAATCTTGTATTCCTGCATCTAATGACCTTTGTTTGAAGATTTTATAAATAGAAGTATATGATTGCCAGTATCCAGTATAAAAATCACAATCCGATATTTTTTAATAGAAATATCAGGTGTCCCTTTTAAAGACCGTTCATTTTTTCTGAATCTAACACCTTTTTGAAAAAGTGCGCTTGTAACTTTATTTTCAAGGGAAGTCTTACTGCTTTTAACAGCTTTCATTGTAAGGCTTCTCTGTTCTTTTGTGATTTTATCCATTTTTTAATAAATTAAATTTAATTTATTTTATGCCTCTAAAATAAATTGTGTCATCTTCTTTGCTGGTAGGTTTTTACTTCAAAATTTAAGCTGCATTGAGAATGTCTTTTATGATAGCAATGGTTACATCATCGGATGAAAAAGTTCTAATCGTGTCTATCAAAGGGAGCTTTTATTTTTTAAGACTTAAAACTCGCATTTCATAAGGTTTTGCGAGTTCTAATTTTTTATATCCCAATTATATTTATATTTTTTCTGGTAATTTGGAAGTCGGAAGCATCCTTGAAATTCAGTCATACATTGATTTTTACGGCTTTTTGTAGTTTGGGCAAAACCTTCCATTTTTTACCAAAAATTACCGCTTTTTACCGTTTTTTTACCATTAAAAAATTTGTTAAATCGCTGAAACCTTTTAACTTTAAAGGTGTTGCGAAAAACGCAAAATGGTAATTTTTTGGGGGATTTTTGGCGAAGTCGGAAGAAGAAGGAAGCACCCGGAAGCAAATTTTACGATATCTTGCGATTTGAGACGGTAAAAATCGCATAGGTGCAGTAAAAAATATTTTATATAAATCGCTAAAAACCACATGTAATCTAAAAATCAGGCAATTAATTTTTAAAACTTTTAATCGGCGTGAAAATATTTAAACCATAATTTAAAGCTCTTATGTACGGCTGAAAATTTTGGCGGTCTCGAAAACTCCACAGTAATTTCCTCTATTATATTAATGAATTCCTGTATTGTTCAATTTATTATTATTTTTAAAATGAGGAATTTATATGAAGTACACAAAACCAGTCAGCGATTTAATTAAACTTGGAGATCCAAGAGATACAAGCCCATCTCAAGAAGATTGGATAGATTATTCCACTCTGGATATTACGCAGAAAGATATTCCCCAATTAATAGAATTACTCACTGATATGGATTTGTATTTCCAAGATTCTGATTTACCAGAAGTATGGGCATCTTTACATGCTTGGCGTGCTCTTGCTCAATTAAAAGCTAAAGAAGCGATTCCTCATTTAATAAAATTATTAGATAATGAAGAATATGAAGATAGTGACTGGGTTACAGATGAATTCCCGAAAGTTTTTGGGATGATAGGGGAAGAAGGGATAAAACCTTTAAAATCATATCTTTATAATTCTTCAAAAGAGGAATACCCGAGAATTACTGCAGCTCATGGATTGGAACAAATTGCTGAGTATAATCCAGATAAAAGGCAGAAGTGTATAGAAATATTATCAGATTTTTTAACTCAATCTACAGATGAAGTTATGACTTTAAATGGCTTTGTTGCCTCTTTTTTAGTTGATTTAGAGGCAGTAAACGAAATCAATGCCATTCGTGACGCTTATGATAGGGATATTATTGATTATTCTATTCAAGGGGATTTAGAGGATGTTGAGTTAGAGCTAGGTCTAAGGCAAGAAAGAAGCACGCCAAGGCCAAATTATATGAAAAGTTATTATGAACCGATTTATAGGGAACTACCATATCAAAGGGAGACGAAAAAAATTGGAAGAAATGAGCCTTGTCCCTGTGGTAGTGGTAAGAAATATAAAAAATGCTGTTTAAACAAAGCTGCTTAAATTTTTGCGGCTTCGAAAATTCTACCGGAATTTTCAAAGCCGCATTTTTCATCCAGAGGATGAAATGCGCTGAAGAAAATTTAGAACCTTTCGGCTAATAACCGAAAGGTTGTTGTCATTTTACATTGTTATATCATTGTTTTGGACTTTCCTTTTAAGGGGTGCGGTTTTTTGTGGTTTGGGCAAAAACTTCCATTTTTTGCCAAAAACGTTAAATGGTAACTATTTTTGTGATTTTCGGTGAAGTCGGAAGAAGAAGGAAGCACCCGGAAGCAAATTTTACGATATCTGGCAGTGAACTGTACCCCAGGCTTCGGACAATTAAGAAGCAAGTAAATATTGTTTATACTGGATAGGGGACATTTTATTTTTATTCCACTGATATCGATTATTATTAT
>Ga0209417_1005860_pt1 | contig 13176 bp, 2 predicted proteins | sample RifGroF2_FD_184002 | JGI IMG/M metagenome (GOLD analysis project Ga0209417, IMG submission 184002) | Groundwater microbial communities from Rifle, Colorado, USA - Groundwater F2 (SPAdes) (version 2) | ecosystem: Environmental > Aquatic > Deep subsurface > Groundwater | place: Rifle, Colorado... | reverse complement strand
GCTTAAATGGATGTACTGCACAAGATAGTGTTATCGTAAATGTAATTCAAAATTTAATAGTAAATGTAGGAGCGAATCAAACTATTTGCAAAGGAACAACGTCATATATAAAAGCTACAAGTAGCGCTGGTTCTTCATATAGTTGGAGTACAGGCTCAACCACAGATTCAATAATAGTTAATCCTACTATAACAAAAACTTATGTTGTTACAGCAAGCTTAAATGGATGTACCGCACAAGATAGTGTTATCGTAAATGTAATTCAAAATTTAATAGTAAATGCAGGAGCGAATCAAACTATTTGCAAAGGAACAACTTCATATATAAAAGCTACAAGTAGTGCTGGTTCTTCATATAGTTGGAGTACAGGCTCGACCGCAGATTCAATAATAGCCAATCCCACTTTAACACAAACTTATATTGTTACAGCAAGCTTAAATGGATGTACCGCACAAGATAGTGTTATCGTAAATGTAATTCAAAATCCATTAGCAAATGCTGGAATAGACCAAACTATCTGTGATAATGATACAATAATATTATCTGCATATAATGACACTGATATACTTACTTATTCATGGAGTACTAATATTTCAACAAGTTCAATAACAGTTTCCCCTATTGAAACAACTACTTATGCTCTTACCGTAAATAGTGCTTATTGTAGTGCAAATGATGAAGTTGTTGTATTTGTTAGCAAAACACCTAAAATTACATTGAAAGACACTTCTATATGTTTTGGAAGTAGTATTACAATTACAGATACTTCTTTTGGCACTCATTCATGGAGTAATGGAGATTATTCAAACTCCATAATTGTAACTCCTACTATAAATACCACATATACAGTTACAGCATCAAATAATGAATGCTCAGAAAAATATGATGTTGTTGTTAATGTGTTAGAAAGTGTTAATATAAAAAGTAATATAAAAAATATAATTTGCTATGGCGAAAATAATGGAAGTGTTGAATTAATTCTAAATGGAGGTACAAAACCATATTTTTATTCATGGAGTAATAATCAAACTACATCATTTATAGAAAAATTATCCGAAGGAAATTATACTGTTACAATTAAAGATTCAAATAATTGTAAAACAATAGCAAATTACATTATATCCCAGCCTGAAATATTGGGTTCAACAATAACAAAAAATAATGTCTCATGTAATAATATTTGTGATGGAAGTATTTCTATTAAAACAACAGGAGGAATTGCTCCATATAAATATATATGGAACAATGGGGATACACTTTCTGATGTGCATAAACTTTGTTCAGGGAATTATACATTAACTATATCTGATAAAAATAATTGTACAAATACTTTCCCTATCATTATTGAAAATATTGTAAATCCAATTTTTATTACAACATCTTCAATTAATGCTAATTGTATAGGAGATTGCAATGGAATTGCTTCTGTTGATAATGTTAAAGGAGGTGTTGCTCCATACACATTCAAATGGAGTAATGAAAGTGAATCTCAAACAATAACAAATTTATGCCCTGATAAATATTATGTTACGGTTAGCGATTCTCTTAATTGTAACACAAGGGCATCAGTCGATATAAATACAAATTCAGCAGAATCAAATATTGGCATATCTGCTGATGACAGTTCTATATTTAAAGGAAACTCAACAATCATTCATTTAATTAAATCTAATTTATATAGTTATAAATGGATTGATGATTTAGATTTAAATCAAAATGACATATATAATGCAATAGTAAGCCCTAATCAATCTAAATATTTCTACGCAATAATTACAGATAGGTTTAATTGTTCGTTTTTAGATTCTATACGCATAGAGGTAATAGAGCCTGATTGTGATGATATATTAGTTTATATTCCGAATGCTTTTACCCCTAATGATGATAATCAAAACGATTTGTTCTATATTAAGGGGGCTAATTTGCAAAACTTTCAATTCTTAATATTTAATCGTTGGGGTGAAAATATTTTTGAGACATCTGATAAATCAATTGGCTGGGATGGGACATATAAAGGCCAAAAGCTCCCTACAGCAACATATGCTTATTCAATTGAACTGTCATGTTCTAATGGACATAAAATGTTAAAAAGAGGACATGTGACACTGATAAGATAACCAAAATATTAATATTGAGAACAATTAATGAACAAAAAGAATGAAATTAATTTTATTTATTTTTTCACTTCTTGCAACGGTCTCTGTATATGTTTAAGAATAGTTATTTGTTTCTATCTTTTATTAAAGATAATTTGTCACAAAAAAGCAAATGCTAATTTTTTTACTTTTTCACCGATTCTGATTCGTAATTTTATTTTTTTTTCTATCGTAATGCAACCTTTTGTCAATGAAAATTGTCTTATTGATAAAATAAATACAAAATAATATTAAAATTAACTTTTGCATTAACCTTTTAAAATGAAATATTATGAAAAAACTTACTTCCATATTATTCAACATAAAACAATTGTTGATTAATAATCTAAGTAATTATTTTGTGAAATTTCGCCTTGCAACTATCTCTTTTTTTGGTTTATATTTATTTTATATTTTTGCATTATGTTTGTTGAATTTTTTATACTAAATAATTAATAATGTTATGAAAAAATTTAAATTATTCTTTTTGTTATCAATAGCATTTTATATAAATTTAAATGCTCAAGAACCTTCTCTTAATTGGATGCGAAGCTTCGGAGGGACAGGTGAAGATGTAATGTATACTTTAATTATTGATGATAATGATAATAGTTATGGAGCTGGATATTTTAGAAGTCCATCATTAATTATAGATGGTGTTGAGTATAATAATTCTTCAAATTCTGGCACTTATGAAATGTTTGTCGTAAAATATAATAAAAATGGAGAGCTTGTAAAATGTTTAACATTAGGTAGTAGTACTTCTCATGATTTACTATATGATATTTGTTTTTCTACAAATAATGAATTATTAGTCGTAGGGTTTAAAAAGGATTATATATATATTGCTAAACTCAATAGTGATTTGGATATAATATGGGAAAAAACTATATTGGGAAACGGCATAGGTGGAGATGAAGGAAGAAAAATAAGATCCGATAAAGATGGAAATATTTATATGACAGGACGTTTTTCATCAGCTAATTTAGATTTTGGTAATAATGTTATAATTAATAGTTATGGAGGATATTCGGGCTTTATTACTAAATTTAATAAAGACGGAGAAGCAATATGGGCAAAATCATTTGGTGGTTCAGGAGTTGAATTTTCTTATAGTTTAGCACTTGATTCAAATAAAAATATTTATGTATGTGGACGTTCAACTAGTACAGTAATAAATGCAGGAGCATTTACTTCGAATAAAATAGGTGGTGATGATATATTTGTAATAAAACTGGATAATGATGGAAATTTTAAATTTTTAAAAACTTATGGAAGTTCTGGTTTTGATGAAGCTTGTGATATTCGTGTTGATAATAATAATAATATATATTTAGTTGGCGAATTTAGTAGCACTATTAATTTTGGAATTAATTCTTTAACATCAAAAGGAGGATTAGATGGGTTTTTGTTAAAACTGGATAATATAGGAAATTCTTTATGGGCAAAACAATTTGGTGGTATTTATGATGAATCTATTTGGGGATTTAGCATTTCTAATAATGATGAAATATATTTGGCTGGTCCATTTAAAAGTTTTTTTGAATTTAATTCTGAAAAATTACAATCTTTAGGAAGTACAGATGCTTTCTTTTTAAAATATTCTATTGATGGAGATGAATTATGGTCAGATATTATAGGAGGTGTTTTGGAAGATAGAGGTTATTGTAGTGCTATAAATAAAAATAATTTATATCTTGTAGGTGCTTTTTCAAATACTATAAATAAAGAGGGGAATATAATAACAAGTAATGGTGGGTATGATGTTTTTATTGCACAATATGCATTAAAAAGTAATGAATGCAATTTAACAGTTAATGCAGGTGATAATAAAACTATATGCTCAGTCGCTTCAACAACAATTAAAGCGGAGCCTAATGATACGAATGTGAACTATAAATGGTCAACAGGAGCAACTACTCAAAGTATTAATGTTAGCACGACAAGTAATACAAAGTATTATGTTACGGTACAATCAAAAACAAATCAAGAATGTAGTGTTATTGATTCTATAGTAATAACTGTAAATCCTTTACCAAGTGTTGATATTTTATCATCAAAAGCGTCAAATAAATGTGTTTGGGCAGAAAGTGCAGGGGGAACAAGTTACGATAAAGGACAATGTATAACAACAGATGCTTTAGGTAATACTTATGTTATAGGTTATTTCCAAGGTACTGCTAATTTTGGAACAAATACTCTTATAAGTGCGGGAGGTTTAGACATTTTTATTGCTAAATATAATACTGATGGAGAATGTATTTGGGCAAAAAGTGCAGGAGGCACAAAATATGATTATGGATCTAGCATAACAATTGATAATTTAGGGAATATTTATATTACAGGAAATTTTACGGATACTGCTAATTTCGGGACACATGTTATTACAAGTAATACAGGTTCGGTTAATGCTTTTATTGCTAAATATAATACTGATGGAGAATGTATTTGGGTGAAAAGTAATGGAGGAGAGAAAGGAAATAGCATAACAACGGATGTTTTAGGTAATATCTATGTTACGGGAGATTTTTATGGTACTGTTATTTTTGGAGATGATACACTTGTAAATATAAGTTCATCGTCTGATGTTTTTATAACAAAATATAATTCTAATGGAGAATGCCTTTGGGCAAAAAGTGCTGGGGGGAATGGTGTTAATCATGGACGTAGTATAACAATAGATGGTCTTGGTAATATTTATATTACAGGAAATTTTGGTGGGACTATTACTTTTGGAACACATACACTTTCAAGTTTGGGAGAGGTTTTTGTTGCAAAATATGATTCTAATGGAGAATGCCTTTGGGCAAAAAGTGCAGGGGGGGAGCTTGATTATGGATTTAGCATAACAACAGATAATTTAGGAAATGTTTATGTTACTGGAAGTTTTTCGGGTACTGCTACTTTTGGTAAATATATTATTAATAGTTTAGGTGGTGATGATATTTTTGTTGCAAAATATGATTCTAATGGAGAGTGCATTTGGGTAAAACAAGCTGGCAGTTATCATAATGACCATGGATATGGCATAGTAAGTGATGGTTTAGGCTATATTTATTTTACTGGGAGTTTTTTGGGTACTGCTACTTTTGGTAAATATATTATTAATAGTTTAGGTGGTGATGATATTTTTGTTGCAAAATATGATTCTAATGGAGAATGCATTTGGGTAAAACAAGCTGGGGGCAAAAGCTCTGATGTGGGATATAGCATAACAATAGATGATTTAGAAAATATTTATATTACAGGAGAATTTGATAATTCTGCTACATTTGATAATCATAGTCTTTCAAGTTTTGGAGGTAGCGATATATTTATAGCGAAATATACAATAGCGAATGTTATTTGTAAAGGAGAAAGTATAATGCTTACTGCTACAGGTGCCGAAAGTTATGTTTGGAATACGGGAGCTACATCTGTTGCTATAACAGTCAGTCCAAGTATAAATACCACATATAGTGTAACAGGAACAGATCAAAATGGATGTACTAATACAAATAATATTGTAGTTAAAGTAAACCAACTACCTTCTGCCAATGCAGGCACAGACAAAACAATTAATGCAGGAGCAAGTACCTCATTAATAGCTACGGGAGGTGGTACTTATTCATGGAGTAACGGAGCTTCAACAGATACTATAACAGTAAGTCCTACGCTTAATACTACTTACAAATTAACAGTAACAAAAGACGGATGTACGGCAAGTGATGAAGTGGTAGTTTCTGTAAATAATTTGAATGTTAGTGCTGGAGCAGATAAAGCAATATGTAGAGGAGAATCAACTACACTTACAGCTACGGGAGCGGATACTTACCTTTGGAGTACCGGAGCTACAACGGCAAAAATAACGGAAAATCCGACAATAACTACAACCTATACCGTTACGGGAACTAAGGATGGTGGAACAGCAAGTGATTCTGTCGTAGTTACTGTCAATCCTTTACCTACGGCTAATGCTGGCAGTGACAAGACTATATATAAGGGGGCAAGCATTACGCTAACAGCTACTGGAGGTGGTACTTATTCATGGAGTACGGGAGCTTTAACGACTACTATAACAGTAAGTCCTACATTTACTACTACTTATAAATTAACGGTAACAAAAGACGATTGTACGGCAAGTGATGATGTAGTGGTAACGGTTAATATTTTAACAATTAATGCCGGAGCTGACAAAACAATATGTAAAGGAGAATCAACTACACTAACAGCTACAGGTTCGGATACTTACTTATGGAGTACTGGAACTTCAACGGAAACAATAAGTGTTAATCCTATAGCAACAACAACCTATATAGTTACAGGTACTAAAAGTGGAGCAACAGCAACAGATGCGGTTGTTGTTACCGTAAATCTTTTGCCTACAGCTAATGCGGGCAGTGATAAAACTATATACAAAGGGGCAAGTACAACGCTAACAGCTACTGGAGGTGTCAGTTATACATGGAGTCCTGGAGTTTATGGTCAAACTATTTCGGTATCTCCAACTCAAACTACTACATACAAAGTAAGCGTTTATAGTGCAGCAAATTGTAGTGCAAGCGATGATGCAATAGTTTATGTAAACACGTTAACAGTTAATGCTGGAGAAGATAAGACTATTTGTAAAGGAGGTAGTGTAACGTTAACTGCTACAGGTGCAGACTCTTATTCATGGAGCAATACAGTTTTGGCAAGCACAATAACCGTTTCTCCAACAAGCACAAGCACATATTATGTAACAGGAACAAAACAAGGAGCTACAGCAAGTAATGCAGTTATAGTGATAGTTAACAACCTGCCAATAATAGATTTAGGAGTTGATAAAACAATATGTAATGGAACATCTGTTTCTTTAGGAGTAACAGGCAATTATTCTTTTGTATGGAACACTGGTTCAATTACACAAACAATAAGTGTCTCGCCTACAGTAAACGCATCATATTCACTAACTGTTACTGATTTAAATGGATGTACAGCTACTGATAAAATAAATGTTCTTTTAAGAACAAATCCTACTTTTGAAATAAACTCTCAAAATGTATGCATGACAAATAATGCAAATATAATATTAAAGAGTAGTAACTATCTAAATAATATTAATATTAGTTTTGGCGATAATTCAAATGAAAGTGCAAATAATGTGCTTTTAACAGAGAAAACATTTTCACACTTATACACTAATGCTGGTAATTTTATTGTAAATGCTACTGTAACTGATAGCTTTGGTTGTTATACGACAAAGAACAAAACACTAACAGTTTATTCAAATCCTATTGCAGATTTCTCATTCAATAATGCCTGTGTAAATGATGAAGTACAATTTTTAAATAATAGCACAGGAGCAGCAAATAATATTTGGGTTATAAATGTTGATTCTATAACCAATAATACAATAAATCCTAAATATACATTTAGCAGTGCTGGTGATTATCAAGTAAAGCTTTATTTAACAAATAGCAAGGGCTGTAAAGCAAATATAGTAAAAAACATAACAATACATAGCAAGCCAATTATGGAAATTTTAACAACAAATACTTGCTTAAATAATGCTTCACAAATTATTATTAAAAACACTAATAAAGCGACCTTCAATAAAATACTAATAAATTATGGCAATGGAGATATAGATAGTATTTTAAATTTTTCAGGTTTCCAAACTAATATAGACAAAAAGTACAATAGCCCAAACATTTATAATGTAGGCATTGCATACACAGATAATAATAACTGTTCAAATACTGCGGTTGGCAATCTTCAAGTTTATTCATTACCTACAGCAAATGCTGGTAGTGACCAAACGGTTTATTCTGGAGCGAAAACCACGTTAATTGCAACAGGAGGAAATAGCTATATATGGAGTAACAATACCTATAATGCCGTAAATATTGTTTATCCTTACTCAACATCTACATATGGTTTAACTGTAAAGGATAATAATAATTGTGAAGCAACTGATGCTGTTGTTGTTTATGTTGAAACATTGGCAATTGATGCGGGTAATAATATAACAATATGTAAAGGAGACACAGTTATATTAAAAACTACAGGAGCAAACACTTATTCTTGGAGTAATGGATTTAATGGACCAGAAATAAGCGTTTTACCTAATCAGACTACTACTTATAGGGTAACGGGTTATAAAGATGGAGGTTCTGCAATTGATGATGTTATTGTGTATGTAAATAGTGCAATGATAAGTACTTCAGGGAATCAATCAATTTGTTATGGTGATTCTGCTGTAATATATGTAAGTGGAGGTTCTACTTATACATGGGATAATGGAATGGGTAATGATTCTATAACAAAAGTTAGTCCAAACGTTACTAAAACATATAATGTAACAACAACAAACCAATATGGCTGCACTAATACCTCTTCAATATTAGTGTCAATAGTAGTTATAGATGCTAAAATGAGTAGTGATGTCACAATAAAGCTTGGTAGTAATATTACAGTATCTGTAATTACATCAGGAAAATATACTTATTCTTGGTCAAATGGACAATTAAGCCAGTCAATAATAGTTAGTCCTACTATAACTACAACATATAAAGTAACTATTTCTAACGGTAATTGTATTAAAACAGATCAGGTAATAGTTGCTGTGACTGATAATATAACCCTTGTTATTGAAAAAATTGTTACTTATGGCACAAGTTGTTTTGCAGGAAGTGATGGCAGAGCTATAATTACTGTTTCTGGTGGAGTGACTCCATATTCCTACCATTGGTCAAACGGTGCTCCTAACAATGACACAATATATAATTTGCAAAAAGGAACATATAGTGTTACTGTTTATGATTTTTATGGATATCATACTTCACAAAGCTTCTCTATACAGTCACTTGCTACTGAATATTTCCCTCAACCTGTAACAAAAACGGAAAAAATTACTAATAATTCTGCAACATTTAAATGGAGTAAAATAGATTGGGTTAATTCTTATCTGTTAAGGTATAAAGAGAACAAGTCTGATGCACAATGGTTTTATATTAATTTAAATTCTGAAGATACTTCTGTTCAAGTAAACTATCTTAAAAATAGTACTGAATACTATTGGCAAATAAGAGCTTTTAAAAATCAAAGGGTCTACTCTTGCTTTACTGATGGTATAACTTTTACTACTGCGGATGAAACTAAATGTGCTAATGTAAAAGACTTGAAATCAACTATAAATAAACAAGGATTTGTTACTCTTAGTTGGGATATGGATACTATGGCTCTAAGATATATTATTGGTTATCGAATAAAAGATTCTCAAAATATTTATCGCTACTTCTATGTTGACGGTAGTTTAAACTCTGCAAATATTTATAATTTAACGGCAAACATTGATTATGAGTGGATTATTAGAAAATTCTGTAAAGATAATTTTTATACAGATTTCTCTCCTAAACAATATTTTTCAACACTAAAAACTTGTGAAGGACCTTCTAATTTAAATACTATTAATATTGCAACAACTAATGCAACACTTAAATGGACAAATAGCACGGAGTGCGTTTATAACCTTATCAGATGGAGAGAAGAAGGTTCTGAAACATGGATGTACGCAAAACTAAATAATAAATATGATTACATAAATATAGGATGTATAGTCTGTGATGATATACACAAGTTAAAACCAAACACTACATATCAATGGCAAATCCGTACATTTTGTGATGATTATGAACTAAATTATTCTGATTTTTCTCAAATAGTAACTTTCATAACAAAAGATTTAGCGGTAAATCTTGGTGACAATATTACTATTTGCGCAAATAGTTCTACAAAAATAACAGCATCTGCTAATGGTAGCTATATATGGAATACAGGAGAAACAACACAGTCTATTAATGTAAGTCCAACAGAAAATTCAACATATAGTGTTACACTTACTAATAATGGCTATACTTCAAGTGATGAAATCGTTGTTACAATAGCTGACAAAGTAATAGTTGATGCAGGTGTTGACCAAACAATTTGCTCTGGAACAGGAACAACATGCAAAGCTAAAGGAGCAACAAATTATGAATGGAATATTGGTTCAATGAATGATTCAATATGTATAGAACCATTGCAAACTACTACATATATTGTTACAGGAATAATGAATGGTTGTTCTGGAACAGACGATGTTATTGTTTATGTAAACCCAACTCCAATAACTAATGCTGGCGCAGACATTAAGATATGCAAAGGGCAAATAGCAAATATTATTGCTACAGGAGGTAACGTATTCTCTTGGGATAATAATCAAACCACTGCAGGATTATCGGTTAGTCCAATAAATACTACCTCATACACAGTTACATCTTTTATAAATGACTGTTCTTCTTCTGATATGATAGTTGTTGTTGTTAGTGAAGTTATAGCTGATGCAGGTAATGATGTGTCTGTATGTGCAGATCAAATTGTTAATCTTTCGGCTACTGGAGGTAATCAGTATTCATGGAGTAATGGGTTAAAGCTTCCAACAGTAAGCGTAAAACCATCAGTAACAACAAAATATTTTGTTACTGTTTATAATAATGATTATTGTTTTGGTATTGATAGTGTAACGGTTAATGTAGGCAGTTTAGCTGTAGATGCAGGTCCAGACTTAACAATTTGCAATGGAGATAAAGTGACAATAACAGCTAATGCAACTAATGCAACAGCATTCCGCTGGAACATTGGCTCAATAAAGCAAACTATAAATATGTACCCGAAAACAAACACCACGTACATAGTTACTGTTTATAGTGGTACATGTATCGGAACAGATAATGTTGTTGTAGCAGTTACTCAATGCAAAAATACAGAAACAGATAAAATATTAAAAGAAATTATAACTAATGTTAATATTTATCCTAACCCATCTACTGATGGAGTTGTAAATATTGCAATAGAAAATATTGAATATCCTTTTAATATTACTATCACTGATGCTATTGGTAAAACTATACAATGCAATCAAATAAAAGAAGACTTTAAAAACTCCTCCTTTAACTTCCAAAATGTTGAAAATGGAATATACTTTATTAAAATACAAAACAATACTTTCTCTAATACTTACAAAGTAATTATTAGAAGGTAAGTATTGATATTTTGCTTTGTATTATGATTATTGGTATTTAATTAACAGAATTATTTTTATTTTTGAAAAATATATGTTGATGAAAAATACAAAATAAACCAGTATAGTTAATTGATTATTAACTTGTTTGGATTAAATTAATAATATGAAAAAGATTTTCACTATTATCCTATTTCTATTTTTTAGCTCGCACGTTTTCGCTCAGTTAATTATAGAAAATGCAGGAGTTCCAGCAGGCGAATATGTTCAATGGTTAGTTAAAAATATATTAGTTGGAAAAGACAATGAAGTTTCTAACATTACATTTAAAGGAAAATGTTATGGTAGTTCTACTGCAATTGCAAAATTTACTACAGGAAATAATCCTACTAATATAGGAATTAAAGAAGGGATTATTTTATCTACAGGAAATGCAATAAATGTTGCAGGAGCAAATTCTAAAGGATATAATTTATCAACAAATTGGGGATTAAAAGGGGACAATGATTTAGATAATTATTATGATCAAAAAACAATGGATGCTGCTGTTTTAGAGTTTGACATAATACCTATTTCAAATGAAATATCTTTTAATTATGTTTTTGCCTCAGAAGAATATCCAGAATATGTAAATTCTGGTTATAGTGATATATTTGCTTTTTTTATTACAGGACCAAAACCTATTGGAGGAAATTACAACAAACAAAATATAGCTTTAATTCCAAATACAACATTAGATATAAATGTAAATAATATAAATAATAATTTTTATTCTCAGTATTATGTTAATAATGAAAATGGTAGTGCAACAAAATTTAATGGATTCACAAAAGTGCTTTCCGCTCAAGCTGATGTTATCCCAAATTCTACTTACCATATTAAAATAGTAATTACAGATGTTGGTGACGAAAGTTTTGATTCAGGTGTTTTCTTTGAAGCAAACAATTTAGCAGTAGATAGTATTTTTCACCAAGAAGTAACAACCATAACAACTAAAGATACATTTTTTTGCTCGGGTAATACACTTAAAATAAATGTAACTGGAGCAAACACTTATATTTGGAGTAATGGCGATACTTCAAAATCAATAACTATAACTCCAACAGAAACCACTGTTTATAAAGTTACAGGAACTACTGAAGGATTTACATCAAGTGATGAATTAATTGTTGTTGTAAATCAAAAACCTTTAGCAAATGCAGGGAATGATCAAACTATTGCTATAGGGCAATATGCAATATTAACTGTTTCTGGAGGGAAATATTACACTTGGGATAATGGTTTGTCAACCAAGTCAATAACTGTTTCCCCTACTCAAACAACTACTTACAAAGTTACTACAATGTCTGAAGCTTGTTTTGAAACAGATGAAGTGGTCGTATTTGTATTTTCTTGCACTAAAATCACAACAGATGATATTCAAATTTGCTCTGGAACGCAAATCACAATAAATGCCACTATTTCTGATTATTATTTGTGGAGTAATGGCAGTACTTCCAAATCAATAAAAGTAACTCCTACTCAAACAACTATTTATAAAGTTACTGGAACAAATAATGGGTTTACATCAAGTGATGAGGTCGTAGTTACAGTATATCAAAATCCTATAGCAAATGCAGGGGAAGACAAAACCATCACATCAGGAAAAATTGTTATTTTAAATGCGTCAGGAGGAGAAAATTATATTTGGAGTAATGGGAGTTTTTCTAAATCAATACAAGAAATTCCTACACAAACAACTACTTATCGAGTTACAGCTATTTCTGGTGTGTGCTCTGATATTGATGAAGTAATTGTGTTTGTGGATCAAAAGGTATCAATAAATGAGATAAAAGCTAATAACTCTTCAATAAATATTTATCCTAACCCATCTACTAATGGAGTTGTAAATATTGCAATAGAAAATATTGAATATCCTTTTAATATTACTATCACTGATGCTATTGGTAAAACTATACAATGCAATCAAATAAAAGAAGACTTTAAAAGCTCCTCCTTTAACTTCCAAAATGTTGAAAA
>Ga0209417_1005858_pt1 | contig 13177 bp, 27 predicted proteins | sample RifGroF2_FD_184002 | JGI IMG/M metagenome (GOLD analysis project Ga0209417, IMG submission 184002) | Groundwater microbial communities from Rifle, Colorado, USA - Groundwater F2 (SPAdes) (version 2) | ecosystem: Environmental > Aquatic > Deep subsurface > Groundwater | place: Rifle, Colorado... | reverse complement strand
CCCTATCGATGCACCAGCGGCTGACAAAGAGCGCCAAACTGCCTAGTCAGGTTGGTATGATAGAAGCCATTCATCGTTTGGATGAAAAGCGCTTCGATGAGTGGGAATAATAAAACTAGCGTTTCATTATAAAGGAGAAAAAATGAAAAATATTTGGATTATTGGCTATGACGGGGATGATGGGCAAGTTGTAGAACATGTTTTTAGCTCTAAAGAAAAAGCGGAAAAATTTAAAGACTTGCTTGCTATGGACTCAGAAATATTCGAATTAGATGTTGATCCTTATGAAAAAGAAATATCTAATGGGTTAATACCATATAGGTTCTATCTTGATATGTATGGCAATCCTCTTTTTTATTCTAATTTTCAAAAGAATGATTGTTTTACAACAACCGTAGATATAAGGCTAACAACGTCTGGGCTAGAATTTGTATGTAATGTCGTTGCAAAAAATACCGATGAAGCACTGCAAATCGCTAGAGAAAAAGTTATTGAAATTTTAAAAAGCGATAAATGGTCTGCTCCAATTGATGGAGAGATTGCTGTCCGCGAAAGCATAAAAGATTCAAAAGGACAACACTGGTATGCAACTAGTTTTATGGGTAATTTAGAACAGGCAATTGAGTACAAGAAACAATTGGCTTTGGAAATTGAAAAAATTATCGCATGAAAGGAATCTTTTATCATGACTGATGACGGAAGTTTGAAATTTGCAATGGTGTTGTGGCTAGACAAACATGATGATCTACTCGAATATGAGGATGTTGATATCGTAACCGAAAGCGAATGCGTAAACGAATATTTAGAAATTGAATACGACATTGTTCCTCTGCTAAAAGAATCTCCCGTTATAAAAGATTTGGCTGATGGAAAATGGCGTGTTTATATTGAAGGAGAAATGTTTTTTAGTCATGATGATTATCCCGAAGGCGGAACAGAATATGATTACAACACCACGATAAATCTTATTACGCCCGAAAAGACTGATGGTTGGATATAATAAAATGATGGTTCTATGTGGTATGGAGTAGTTATGGACAAACTATTTTGGAAATATGACAAAAACTTAAAGGCATATATCATTTATTATGACAAGCCCTGGCCAAAACCATATGCTGGCGACATTACGGAAGTCTGGCGATTAGCGATGGAGCCAAACCGCTTTAACGAACTTACCGTGGACGAAATTGTTCAAGCGCTTAATCACTATAAAATGGTAGTTTTATGAGGTATAAAAAATGAAAATGATTTGTATGCATTGTAGCGACTATAAAAAGAATATGAATAAATTAGATGCATGTACTACTTCTGCTTTTATTCACAACGTCCCATATGAGGGAGAATATTTTAGATATTGTCCATGGTGCGGAATGCGACTTATTGATCTGGATGAATTTGCTGGTGACAGTGATCACGAACACGATGATAGAATATTATAATAAAAGTGCAATTTTATCTTGACAGAATCGGGATAATGTGGTATAGTTAGTTAATGAAAGGACTATTTTATGAAGGATATGAAACTATCTACTTTGGATAAGATTCTTATGTGGCTTGAAGATATTGCAAGATATATTTATCGCATATCCTGGAAATTATTACATTTGAAATTATATAAATATCGATATCGACACATTCCCACAGACACCCCTTATTGCTATGAATATACGGGAGAAATAAATAATGGTAATCCTTACTTCCCAGAAACCAAACCCTGCGTCTTTCATAATTTTTTATGGCACATGGATATCTGTATGCTAGATGGTGGCGACTGTATGATGGATAGTTGTAAGACTTGTGGTATTAGCGAAGGATGGGAAGATGAAATTCCCAATGATGTTTCTATGCGGGCTATCCAGGAAGCAGACACAGGGATCGGAACTACCACAGTACACAGCATTGATGATTTAATGAAAGCAATGGAGGATTAGAGAATGAATAAGGCGAAATATTTTTTAATCAATGGCGAAAACGTTATGGGTATTGTTTACGAAGATGAAAAATATGGTAGGACATTGATGATCAGAGAAAACCTCGATCCTAACTTTTCTCTCAAAATTTCAGATATTTTTGGTAATTTCGTTGCCGATATTGACCTGATGAATTTTATCAGCAGTATGGTTCCACAGTAGAAGGATAAACCTATGGATTTTTTAGACATCAAAGATGTAGACAGTCTGATACATGCGCTTCAAGTTCGCCGTCAGCAATATGGTAATCTTCCTGTTCGTATATGTCTGAGCGGAAATACAGAAGAAGGCGATTACGACATTGATGCCGTTCTTTACAGCACAGACGAAGATGGCGATAAATCAATCGATTTGATTATATGGTAGCATATTATAAGAGATAAATATGTCAGATAAAAAACAAGATAAAAAATACTTCGTATCCACAGATAAATCAAACGGTGTAGACTATACTTGTCGCGCAATCTTTTATATAGATAGTCAAGGAAGGTATCATTTAGTCAATACAATTATAGAACCACCCCAAGAAACACAACATAATAAAACACGAATTTCATTATAACGTAAAGGAGAAATAGATATGAGAATAGATGATGGCGATTGCAAGATTGTCAATACGGAATTAGAAGAGTTTGCCGAATTGCAAGAATCACGTTTCAAAGAGTTTTTTGACTTTTTATCAGAAGAAAGAATTGTTACCAATAAAGATGTTGCTCTTGAATGGATTTTAGATATTGGTGTTAATTACGATGGTAAAAGAACTCCAGAAGATTTGATGCAACTAATAGATGAATTACTCGCCTATGCAAAAATAGCATTAGAGAAACCCGAATGAGTGTTCCGATATGCTTCAAATGTAATCTGAGAATACCTGATTATAAATATCAGATGATACCATTGGAACGACCATATATGAATTTATTTTTTCATATTGATTGCTACAGACAGATTGAAAGTATGCCGGAATATTTGAAAGAAAATTCTGAAAGGATATTTGATTATGGGCAACCTACAGGCAAAATCAATAAGAAACAGAGAAAAGAAAAAGATAGTCCTTCCCTGGATTCTGTATGATATTCAACATTTCTTTCGCAGAATAGTGCAGTTTTCAAAATGGATTCCGACGATTTGGAGGGACTGCCAATGGGATCAATCTTTTGTTTTCGATTTGCTTCAAAAGAAGTTGGAATTAATGCATGAATTTTATTCCGGCGACCTTCCTAATATTGCTGATAAAGATGATGTAGCCCAAGAGATAGAAGATGTGCTTGTTATTCTTAGACGTATTCGAGCCAATGACTATCTTCTAGTTGCGTTGGAAGAATTTGATAAAAAATATCCTGATTATAGTTGGGATATTAAAACCGAACCTGATCCCGACGACCCCATGTTATCTCGCTGGATAGATGACGATACCGCCGATCAAAAGAAAATGAAACACAAAGCATATCGGCTATCTGATAAAATCGAAAAAGAAGACTTAGATAATTTATTTATTCTTCTGCGTAAGAATATTCAGAAGTGGTGGGACTAAATAAAATCACACTTTCATGAGGCAGTAAATGGATTATTATAAAGTTGTTACTGAAGATATGAAGTCACTGGGATTACGCAAAAATCCAAATATTCTTCAGTTCGAAAAAGAAAAATGGGTTTATGAAGAAAATCCACAACCAGGAAATCAGGACAGCGGTGGAATATGGGTTGCTAATGGTAAGGGAAATGCCCACACGCTCAAAAAATACATGCAAGAAAAGGGCGTAGCCACAAAGTTATTCGCTGTCGAAATTGGCAAGATATTATATAGTAACTCTTATAGAACTAAAACCAATAAGGTTAGACTATTATATGAAGTACTCAACTAATAATAAAATCGTGCTTTTATGGAGTAAAATATGACAACTGTTATTTGGATTGCATTAGGGATTTTTGGATGGGTTTTACTAGGCGCTATGGTTTTATCATTCGTTGACCATAAAGGCGAACTAGCCATCTGGAAAATACAAGCACCGTCCTTATTGATTTTTATTGCTAATTTATTGTGGCCGATTGTGGCGTTATTATATCTGACTAAAAAGGATAAATAATGTATAATTATCTCGATGATATTATTGATAAATTAGGTGAACCAATATGGTGGGATTCCGAGGCAGCTATTCCTAGATATTGTGCATTTCATCCAGATAAGATGAATAATATTTATGCAAGGGAAGCTGCGCTAATTCTGATTGAATGCCAAAATTGTGGACACCGGTTTAAGATATCAGAAGACCACGACATGATGGACGTCATCAAAGGAAGAAAGCCGTTGTCAGAACATTTGAAAAATGGATATACATTAGGATATTCAGATCCGCCAAATATTCGATGCTGTGATGCGGGGCCAACGATGACATCTAATGTACTACATGTTTTAGAGTTTTGGAAAAAGGATGATGCGTTTGAATGGTATCGATGCCCGTCGTTAGAAATAGCGTTTGAACAATAAAATAAATGTTTTATGAGGAATTTGAATGGATATCAGAGATATTGTAGCAAAGCTTGAAAAAATAGAACACGAATATGGAAATATAGATGTAAAAATCAAGAATGTGTTCAACGATGATTGGGGAGATTATGATATTGACATAATTGAACTAATCGAGTTCGATGATATTCGATATATCGCGCTACAATAAAACGAACATTTTATGGAGCAAATATGGATGAATCTGTGATTAAAGAAAAAGTACACAAGTTACTGGTAGAAGTTTTTGGGGATGCAATCAAGGATGAAAAAGTTACAAGCATGGAACAAATTAAGTGGTTATCTGATTATACGATGGATGTAATCAACAAAACTTTGGCAATAGTTAATGAGATGATAATTAAAAAATAAAATGAATATTTTATAAGGAGATGATATGATAGAATTTTTTGGAATACTATTAATTTTAGAAGCCATCGTCGGATTAGGGGTTGGTGTAGCGACGGGAATATTGGCTTACGAAGACGACAACCCCTATATTTGGCACTGGATTATTTCTTTATATAAAAAAGTAAATATTTTGGGAATAGTTTTACTGTCTCTATCTTTCGTTGTGCTTTTTCCAATGGTGATAGTAGTCGCCATTTCTCACCTAAGCGCAATCGCATTCGGCGCCCTGATTAATGCATCAATAAAATAGGTATTTTATAAGGAGATAAAAATGAGCAATCACCTCTCGTTACTTTCGAGTACAGATTCAAAAACTCAGAAAAAAAATACGTGCGCGCATTGCCAAAGCGGTATTAGAACATTAGATAAGACCTGTAGTCAATGCGGTGCTCCAAATGAAAGTTACGACGACAAGGTAGATAATAATTACTCATGTGATTTTTATGATAGTTCATGGTTTAAATAAAACACTCGTTTCATAAGGAGGATGATATTGATAGGATCAATTCTTAGTTATGATGACATCTCATTTTTATACGACGAATATCTGAAATCAGAAGATATAGATTTATTCGTCAAAAATACAGATGGAAAATTTAGAGTAAACCGATCTGAATTGGAAATGATATGGCAAGCCTTCGATAAGGTTAGCGAATATCATCCCAGAAAGAAATGGTGGTGTGACGCATGGTAAAATTTTATCACGAACTCACAACGGGTGAAAGATTCGATATTTATAATATGAGAGTATCTTGGGATAGGACTGCTAAGAAATATTCGCAACCGCCATGGTGTGGTCACATCAATGCAGTAGACGGCTTGCTGGGATGTCACGACCTGGTTGTTCTGGGAACGGTAAAATCAGAAGTAGATTGTGAAAATTGTCCACTGCATAAAGGAGAGAAATTATGATCACCCCAAAAGAAGCATATGAGCAATCAACCGTGTCAAAAAAAGAAGTTATGGATAGGTTCGAAATCGAAAATCCTGAAATTATGGAAAGAATAGCACAAGCAATTGATGAAGGCATAAATAATGGTAAAGTCTATACCCATTTTGATTCTATAAATTATAGTTCAGACAAGGTTAAAGAAATTACTGATTATCTTCACTTTCTTGGATATGACGCAGAACACGATATTCAAAGAGAATCTATTTGGATAAACTGGTCACAATAAAATTTACATTTCATAAGGACATATAATGGCAGAGATTAAAGCAGAATGTATTCTCAAAACCGCTCCTAATCAGGAATTAGACCAATACGCTCTAATTACTTGTAAGGTAGATGTGCCTCTTTATATTTGGACGGAAATCCTGACTTCGAAACGATTTGCTCGTAATGCCAGCAGTAACCGCGCTATGACGGTAGAAAAGAATATCAGCAATCTTGGTTACTATATGCCGGAGATGTTTTTCAATCAAGGCGAAGGAATGTCCAGCGGATTTCCCACCGATATGGAAACCCAAGAAGAAGCCGAAAAGATATGGCAATCGGTCTGGAAATACTGTAGCAAAAAGGCTAAGGCGTTAGCAGATTTAGGTATTGCTAAGGAACAAAGTAGCAGGGTGCTTCCTACATTTAAAATGATGCGGGGCTTGGTTACTGGTACGGCAGATGCGTGGCAACGATTTTACGACCTGCGTTCTTCTCCTTTAGCAGATGCCGCTATGCAGGAATTTGCTCAAGCCGTAATGGGAGCCATTGAAAACGCTGAAACTAAGTACGGTGTTTTACATCTACCATTCATTACGCCTGAAGAATTGGATGCTGAAGTTTTTACTGCTGACGAGATTATTGCCGTTGGTGCTGGTAGAATTGCCAGGATTTCTTATGGCGATGTTTCTACCAAAAAGAACGACATGGAACTGGGGCAACGCTTGAAAACCAACGGACACCTTAGTTGCTTCGAACACAGTGCCGGTTGGATTGAATTCCCGTGGTCAAATGCGTTATGCAGTAAACCCGAAGATATGGACAATAATTGGGGATGGGAAAATGCAAGAGCTAGTTTTGAAAGGGAAAATAATCGATGACAATCGTCGGGATAGATATAGATGACGTTTGCGGGAATCTCGTTTTCGCCTGGCTTGAAATATACAAACTTCGTAGCGCCCATGTGCTAAAGCGTGAGGACATCACGGATTGGAATATTTCACTATTTGTCAAGCCGGAATTCCGAGAAGAAATATATTCATATATTGAAATGCCCAATTTATACAATATGGTAAAACCAGTTGAAGGTGCTCTGGAAGGATATAATCAACTGAAATCTGCGGGATATGATATTGTATTTGTGACACATGCCACACCTGGTAGCGCCGGTAGGAAATTTGAATGGCTAATAGATAATGGATTTGATGTTGATCATAGAAATTATATTGAATGCCAGAGGAAAGAATTGATTAATGTTGATATTTTAGTGGATGATAAATGGGAAAATGTTAGAGACACAACTGGGGTTGGCATTCTTTTTAATACTCCGTGGAATAGAAAATACGACTGGTCGCTACGAGCATCTGATTGGAAACAAGTTGTTGCTATCATTGAGGGAAAGGTGGGGTTGGAGTGAAACAAATTTTTCTTATTTCTGGTAAAGCAATGTCCGGTAAGGACTCTACCGCAAATCTTTTGAAAGAAAAGATAAATGGAAAATCATTGATTATTCATAATGCCGATTATCTAAAATATATTGCTAAAGAATATATGGGATGGAATGGGCAAAAAGACAAGCAGGGTCGTGCTCTGCTGCAAAATTTGGGCACCGAAAAAGTTAGAATGGGATTAGGTAAACCTTTATTTTGGGTTGAAAAAAGTTGCGATGTTATTGATATTCTTAAAGATGATTATGATTATTTTTTAATACCGGATACGAGATTCCGAAATGAAGTCTTTCTTCCTAATGCCAGATTTCCCAGTTGTGTCACAAGCATCAGGGTGGAAAGATTGAATTTCTATAATGGCTTGACAGAAGAACAACAACAGCATTTATCAGAAATTGATCTTGACAACTTCGATTTTGATTACCGTGTAATATCAGAAAATGGATTAGATAATCTCGAAATAGAAGTTGACAAGCTGATTAAAAAATTAAAGGTATAAGGAGGTAAGATTGGTAAAAGGACAAAATGACTTTAGGCTAAGTGAAAATTTTATTGAAAAATATAAAACAAAACAAGCCCCTTTTGGCTACAACGGATTAGGGGAATTTGTTTTTATGAGAACTTATTCGAGGGTCAAACCAGATGGCAAAAATGAGTTATGGTGGGAGATCGTTAGGCGAGTCGTAGAAGGTATCTATAATGTTCAAAAAGAACACATAGATAAAGGTAATTTGGGATGGAACGCGATGAAAGCCCAAAAAAGCGCCCAGGAAATGTATGACCTGATATTTAATATCAAATTTCTTCCCAGCGGAAGGGCTTTGTGGGCAATGGGAACAGATATTATTTCAGAAAAAAGATTATCTGCCGCCCTATACAATTGTACATTTGTATCAACTGAAAATTTAAAAGAAGATCCTTCCTATCCGTTTAAATATGCTATGGATATGCTGATGTGTGGTGTAGGTGTAGGATTTGATGTTCGAGGTGTGGGAACTTTAACTGTAAAAGAACAATCTAAAAATACAGAAAAATATATAGTTCCTGATTCTCGTGAAGGATGGGTAGAATCAATAGGAAAAGTAATATTGTCATTTTTTGGACAACCAACACCAATTATTGATTATTCCTTAATTCGTCCAGAAGGTGCTCCAATCAAAACATTTGGCGGTATTTCTGCGGGATACAAACCACTTGACATATTACACCAAGAAATTATTCAAGTACTATCTAAAAACTCAGGATCTGAAATTACACAAAGAAGCATAGTTGATATTTTCAACTTTATAGGAAAAGCAGTCGTTGCTGGAAATGTTAGAAGATCCGCTGAAATTGCTTTAGGGCTAGATGATGAAGAATTTTTAAATCTTAAAAATTATCAAATAAATCCTGAAAGAGAATCATTTGGCTGGGCATCGAATAACTCCATCATGGCAGAAATTGGAATAGATTATTCGAATATTGCCGAAAGAATTAAAGACAACGCAGAACCTGGTTTGATTTGGATATCTAATCTTCGCAAATTTGGTCGAATGAGAGAACTAGAAGCAAATAATATTGATTTTAGAATTACGGGAGTTAACCCGTGCGGGGAAATTGGACTGGAATCATTCGAGTTATGTAATTTAACAGAAGTATTTCCTGACAGAATAGATACCAAAGACGAGTTTTTAAGAACGTTAAAATATGCCTACCTGTTTGCAAAATCTGTTACATTGATTGAAACACATTGGGTTGAATCAAATCGCGTAATGATGCGCAATAGGAGATTGGGTGTTTCAACAACTGGAATCGCACAATTTATGGCACATAAAGGAATTGATAAATTAAAAGACTGGTTAAAAAGTGGATACGATACTTTAAAAAATTATGATAATATTTATTCGGACTGGTTTGCTATTCCAAAATCAATAAAACTTACTACTGTAAAACCCAGCGGTACATTAAGTCTGTTAGGAGGAGCAACTCCAGGAGTACATTACCCAGAAAGTTCTTATTATATTCGTCGTGTAAGAATAGCCAATAATTCATCCTTGTTACCAGCATTGAAAGAATCAGGATATAAATTGGAGCAAGCATTTGGTCAAGAAAATTCTACTGTGGTTGTAGAGTTTCCTGTTTTTGCCGGAGAAGGCGTAAAAACGCAAGAAGATGTTTCTATGTGGGAACAACTTGCTCAGGCGTCTTTCATGCAGAAGTATTGGTCTGATAATGCAGTATCTGTGACTGTTACGTTTGATCCAGAAAAAGAAGGAAAAGATTTAGAAAGAGCACTGGACTTTTATCAATATCAACTTAAAGGAGTCAGTTTTCTTCCTCGTGTTCCCGAAGGTAAATATAAGCAAATGCCTTATGAAAAAATAACAAAAGAACAATATGATGAAATGATAAAACTGTTAAAACCTTTAGATTTTAGTAGTATGTTATCTGCCGAAAATGCAGAAATTGAAAAATATTGTAATAACGACGTATGCACAATATAGAGGAAATTAATGAAAATAAAAATTAAATATTTATCAGATAAAATTGAAAAATTAAAAAAAACAGATATTGGCGACTGGATTGATCTCCGTGCTGCTGAAGATATTTATATATTCAAAGGAACTTCTGCCTTGATTTCTCTGGGAATAGCTATGCAATTGCCAGATGGTTTTGAAGCATATATTGTTCCCCGTAGTTCTACCCTTAAGAACTTCGGAATCATCCAAGGTAATCATATCGGCGTCGTAGATAACTCCTATTGCGGTAATGGTGACGAATGGAAAATGTCTGCTTATGCTGTAAGAGATACACAGATTAAAATAAATGACCGCATCTGTCAATTCCGCATTCAGAAAAAACAACCACTGATTGAATTTGAAGAAGTTCAGGATTTAGGAAATCGAGACCGTGGAGGGTTTGGAAGTACAGGCATTTCCTAATACCAGCGCGATAAAAAAATAGGGTATACCTTTTACAGTATACCCTATTTGATTACTTAATGTCTGGATGTTCCAGTTTAAGCCTTGCTATTTTTTCGTCGACATTCATATCCGCCCATAATTTCTCGCCAGGAATCACAACAGGAGGAGGTGTTGGCAGGGGAATTTTTAGCATATAGCCGCTGTAATTACTTACCCACCTATCAAGAGTAGCGTCTATCTTCCACCAGCCCGTGGCAGCATCTACTTTATAAACACTGACGATTTGGTTCAGCACAAGGTCTCCCATGTCGGCGTAGTGAATGCCTGCACCTGCACGAATATTTAAACTGCTAACAAGGCATTTGCCATGGAACAGCACAACCGGTGTAGGAACGGATTGCCAGCCCACGAGATAGGGCATGGGGTCAATTGCTCCAAGGTATCCGCCAGGCGTATTAGATCCACCGCTAGTAGGACGAATTTCAAAATGAAGATGTGCCCCAGTGGAGAACCCGCATCCAGGATCGTTGGTGGCACCACCGCTTAAACCAATTTCTTGTTTGGCTTTAACAATGTCGCCAACAGCACATCCTAACTTAGAAAGATGCCCGTATATCAAAATACCATCTTTTGTTTGAATTCTAACGTGCCTGCCATAACCGGTTTGACCCTGTAGCATATCCGCACGTATGACTTCTCCGTCTTGAGCCGCATACAGTTTTGTACCGACAGGACAAGCCCAATCAACGCCGTTATGTCCCTGACTTGCTGGATACCAGTTGGGGTTTTCGCCAAACTTTTGGCTAATCCTAATACCTTCTGGCAGAGGATAATATAAAATCATCTTTGCTCCTTCTTTTAATTTGTCCCAAGTTATAACTGGGTTTACTTCTATATTCAAATCTAATTCCGATAATCGCGTCTTAGCGACATCGGAATATACACCTTTTGCTTTGAATCTGTCTCCGCTAAATTGGAAAAACACCACCTTATCAAGGGGATAATTTAGTGGCAGCGTAGGTATTTTCTTACCAACGGGAGCTATGGTTTCAAGATATTCCCACGTCTTCTCTCCTGCCGTTATGTTCTGTACCAACGTATAATCTGACCAATGTGTATATTTATCCCGTAGATATTCAAATCCTTGAGGACAATATGCTTGCAGAAACCAGTTGGCTGTGTATACAACTATATTATAAGAAGAATTCTTTTCTACGTATTCATATACTGTTTTGAAATGTGTAAAAATTTTATCCGCTGAAAACTTAGGAACCTGAGATTGGCTGATTTGCTTACTTTGCCATTGTTCCCAGAGATCCCATCGGCTCCACCAATGTTCCCAATCCAGTTCTATGAAAGCAATATCTTTCCCTTTTATGGCATCCAAAAAAAACTGCGCTTGTTCTATAGCGTCATAAATTGGATCTACCCATACGTAAGCGGCTAGAGAAAACCCGTTGGCTACACCTCCGGCATAATGTTCTTCAAACTTGTCATCTTTGAAAAGACTGCCGCTGGCAGCCTTTAAAATCATTTTATTTTGCCCCTTAGTTTTCAGATAGGCAAAATCAATATATTGCTGATAATGACTATTATCCTGAAAAAGAATACTCATTGACTTCCTTTCGATATTTTGTATGGCACATCTTGGTTAAGATTGTGAAAACAGCCACAGGTACTACCCTTTTACCACATGAAATTACTCTTTCATGATGTTCTACATAAACCACATTATCTCTGATGTAAATGCTGGCGTTCCATATGCCCTTGTTGGTGGTGTAAAGTTAGCTGTCCATCTAGCAATACCTTTGCTAACCCTAACTTCATCAATCCACCCCTTATACATATAAGCAAAAGATGACAAGAACAAGCTTCCAAGGAAGCACCCTGCACCAGCACTGTCGAATGAAATCCCTGTCACATTGCCAGTACCTTCACCAGTACCATTAACATATATGGTTGATGTGTTGCCGTAGCGAACTGCTGCTATGTGATACCAAGTTAAATCGGAAAGTGCTGTTGTGGATACACCATAATTTACCGCCCCGACATTTAATCTAATATGTCCAGCATCGTCCCACCCAACTGACCATCCGGGGTCTCCGGCACCCACTGCATTTTTTGCAGATACTATTCCCGCATAGGCTATTTGTGCTCCACTTCTGCGCATCCTAAAATCAACAGTAAAATCACCAGTTCCAAAGTTAAAATCAGTAGAATTTGGTGTGAGAGCATAATCTCCAACACCATCAAATAATCCACTAGCACCACCAAACACCGATTGTGCTGTGTCAATTTGAGTATTGCCATAAGCTGTCCAAGCCTTACCGTTTTCATCTGTGATAGTGGTCGAAGCATCTGCACCATCTAAGTGGAGCAAACATTTAGTATAACTATCATCTAACGCCATAATTCATCTCCTTATGGTAAATTCTGGAAAGTCAAGCCCACATAAGCACCCTTGACTCCGGTTCCACAAAGAGCGGAACCCGCACTAAGAACCCAGACCTTCCATCCTGTGTATACGGTTTGAAATGCTGGAGTTACGGTGGCAGGAACACTACCTGTTCCGCTGCCGTTATAAAAACTGCCTTCGCCAATAACCGGATTCACAGTCAACATTGTTTGGCTGCCACTAAATGATTGCTCATACCCTGACTTAACCAAAAAACTGGGGCTACCGCTGGTGCTAGACGCGCTGCAATAGGCATCAACTGCAACGAGTTTCCAGGCGTTCATATTCGCGGGGATTGGCACGTAATTACTTTCGGTTCCCACCAAAG
>Ga0209417_1005854_pt1 | contig 13189 bp, 10 predicted proteins | sample RifGroF2_FD_184002 | JGI IMG/M metagenome (GOLD analysis project Ga0209417, IMG submission 184002) | Groundwater microbial communities from Rifle, Colorado, USA - Groundwater F2 (SPAdes) (version 2) | ecosystem: Environmental > Aquatic > Deep subsurface > Groundwater | place: Rifle, Colorado... | reverse complement strand
GCGGTGGCAAAAAATAAATCTTTTTTTGTCCATATTTGTCGTTTCGCTCTCTTTTGTTTCCATAACTCAACCCGTTTTTTAACTGTTATGACTCTTGCAAAAGCGTATTATTGCCTTGCTGGTAACTCATTTATAACCGTACCAAAGTTACGCAAATACAACCGAATTTGCTTGTATAATCCAACCTTTTGGTACGTTTTATTTTTTAAAGATAAAAAAGAAATCTTTATAAATCATCGAATGGTTTGTTTATTTTTTGTAAGTCAAAATTTATGAAAAAAATATGAAAAAAGACCTTTTGGGGAAACTGTTTCGTTTCAAAAATTTAGTTCTTCTATGGTGTGGGCAAGTCGTATGGCCGAAATATAAATTTGTTTTTCAGAAACATTTTTCATGTTTTCTGCATATTTTTCGGGAATCAAGATATCGGTTTCTTTGCTGTCTGAACCTTTAAGATTTCCGTCTAAATGGCCTTCTTTAATGGCTAACTCAAAACTTTCGATGCTCCATTTCCGAGGGTTATTTTCGAATTGTAAATTGTTGCTTGTATTCTTTTCCGAAATTTCGTTTGCATATTCTACAACTCCTTTGTACTGTTTGCTTTTTCCGAGTACATTATCCCAAAGCGAATGCAAGTTTATCGTCGATTTTCCATATTTAAAATAAATTCGGTTTCCGCCTTTATCTCCATCGGTATATGTGTCGTTAAATAATGAGGCACAATGCATTGGCTGATGCACATCGCCCACCAAATGTATGAGCCATGCAAGATAAATTGCTCGAGTTTTTAACGACTCCTTTTTATCGTTAATGATATTTTTTGCATTTTCGATTGCCCAAACTACATCGGGTTGTTTGCTGCTGCTGTTTAGCGTTGTATCGTGTTTATCGGGAAATTGTATTTTGTAGGTTACATAATGCCATTCCGATTCGTTCATTCGGTGATTCGGATTTCCTTTCCACTTTATTTCGTCAGCCCAAATGCTAGCTTTCATAAAAATATAGGTGCCAAACGAAACATCGTTTTCCCAGCCGTTGTAACCATTTTTCCAAACCGTTTCGTAGTCGGGATGATTTTTTAACAAAGTCAACGCACTATCACGGTCAGCTGGCGAAAGTTTATTGTAGGTTATCGATGCCATTATCATGTGCCCGCGTCCGTTCCACGCTTGTGAGTTCGAAAAAAAAACAAGAGCAATAATAATATTGATAAAAACCGTTTTAATCATCTTTGAGTTTATCAAGTTAGTAAAGTCCATCAAGTTTGTAAAGTTCGTAAAGCCAATATGCAATTAGTAATTAGTAACTTGCAATTAGCATATTAGCACATTATCTTCTTCCTTGTGCCTTTTTTCCAATTAAACATACCATTTTTCTTTATCGCTTTTGCTAGTAGCTTTAATGTCGCTTGCTATTTCGCCAATGGTAGTTTTTTCAAAAACTTCATAAATATGATCTCTCAAAATTCCTGATTTTTTATGTAAGGGACATTTATCCTTATTTTCTACTTTTCCTTCGCAAATTTTTAAACCCATAAAACAGTCTATAAATGAGTCTGTTCCATCAATAATCTTAACAATATCTAAGATACAAATTTCATTAGGATCTTTAAGAAAAATAAAACCGCCATTGGGTCCTTTGTACGAACTAAGCAATTTATGTTTAGCTAATTGCTGCATAATTTTTCCTAAAAATGGCGAAGGAATTCCTAAATCATCTGAAATTTGCTTTATTCCTATTCTTTGGCTTCCATCTGTGTTTACAGCTAAATATACCAAAGCTCTTATTCCGTATTTGCATGTATTTGATAACATCGTACAAAGTTTAATTTTTGGTTAAATTAATAAAATATTTGTAGGTATTTTAATCTGCTAATAAAATATTTTTTTCTTTTTAATTAAGCTTGAAAATGAAAGTCGGTAAAACCTAGGCATTTGGCGTTTTTTTCCGAATATGTTTTTTGCAAATATGTTTATAAATATATTTTTGAAAAAGCCATTTGCAAAATCGAATCGAATTCTTTTTGACATAGCAAAAGTCCAAAATTCGAATGATATTTTTTCTTTTCGAGCAACTAAATTTTCGTTTACAAAATCAGCTCTATTATGAAGCAATAGATTGTTAATTGGAATTTTTACGGGACAAATCTCGGCACATTTTCCACACAAAGTAGATGCAAAACTGAGATGCGAATAGTCTTTTTTTCCTTTTATGAACGGAGTAATCACCGAACCAATCGGTCCACCGTACATCGAATCGTATGTATGTCCACCTACGGTTCTAAAAACCGGACATTCGTACAAACAAGCTCCACATTTTATACATTTTAAAGCTTGATATTGATGTTCGGTTGCCAAAATATCGGTTCGACCATTGTTGAGTAATACTAAATATACTCTTTCGGGACCATCGAGTTCCCCTATTTTTCTGGGTCCAGTAATTATTGAATTATAAACCGTAACTTTTTGCCCTGTGCCGTGTGTCGAAAGTAAAGGCCAAATTTGGTTCATATCGTTAATCGAAGGAATCAGTTTTTCGATTCCGGCTATTGCAATATGAATTTTAGGAAAAGAGGTCGATAGCAATGCATTTCCTTCATTTTCAGTCAAGGCAATTCCGCCAATATCGGCAATTAAAAAATTAGCTCCACTGATTCCAACATCAGCCGAAACAAATTTTTTTCTAAGTTTTTGTCGTACAAATTCGGTTAGTTCTTCGGGCTCAGCATTTTGCTTAAAAGAAAATTTTTCGTAAAACAAATCAGCAACATCTTGCTTCGATTTATGCATGGCAGGCGAAATTAAATGGTATGGTTTTTCGTTTGCCAATTGAACAATGTATTCACCTAAATCGGTTTCGAGAACTTCAATATTGTTTTTTTCTAAAAATTCGTTCAAATTAATTTCTTCGGTTGCCATCGATTTGCTTTTAACAACCGTTTTTGCTTCGTTTACATTGAATATTCGTATAATTTCGCTCAATGCTTGTTCAACAGTATCAGCCCAAATTATTTTACCACCGTTTTTAGTAAAATTGCTTTCAAACTCTTTTAAATATTTATCTAAATTTTCAACCGTGTGTTGTTTGATGTTCGAAACATTTTGGCGAACTAAATCAAGATTTATAAATTGTTGTTTGCCTTTTACAACAGCACTTCGGTATTTACCAATATTAAAATCGATAATTGTTCTATGCTTTGTATCAAAAGCCTTTTGTTCTGAATCTTTTATAAATTGTTGTTTTTTGTTCATTGTTTTAACAAGCTAATTTTATTTCGTGAAATATTTGTGGGCTTCGATAACATTTATCGTTTTATTTTTTTCAACAAAATTGTCGTTTTGATTCAACGTTACAATTGTACCGAATGGTAATTTGAAAAAATCCATAGCTTCGAATAAACCTGAGGTTTCTCTTTCGAAATTATCGTTATTTAACATGTAACACACTTGAACCAGCTCAATCGGTTTTCCGTTTTCAAATACAATAAAATCGCATTCTTTGTTTTCGCTGAAATAAAATATTTCAGAATATTTTCGACGTAAATGCAAAAAAACTAAGTTTTCGAATTTTTGTCCAATGTCATCAGTAAACGATATTGAATTAATTTGAATCATTCCATTATCAATCGAATAAACTTTTCGAGGGTTAATCGATTGTGATTTTAACGAATAACTGAATCGATGAATAAAGAAAAATAAATATGAAGTTTCTAAATGCGATAAATATTCTAAAACTGTTACAGTTGAACCAAAACCAAATTGTTTTTTTAGAGCTGTTCCTGTTATTCTATTTCCTATGTTTGAAATAAGAAATAAAGCCAAGCGTTGTAAGGTTTTATAATCGCGTATTCCGTATCTTACTGAAATATCTCTTATTAAAATATCATTAAATAATTGTAACAATATTTCCTTTTCGCCTGTTTTTAGATATTCGGGGAAACCGCCATCATTCATATAATTCGATAAACTTTCAACCGAATTTTCTAAATTTTTAAATGTTATGTATTCAACATATGAAAATGGAAATAATTCATATCCAATGTGCCGTCCAGTTAATTTTGTTCCAAGTTCACGGCTCAATAGCGAAGCATTAGAACCTGTGATATAAATTTTATACGATTCATCTAATTTTTGACGCACATATTTTTCCCATTCATCAATTATTTGAATTTCGTCAAAAAATAAAACTTTTTGGTTTGTTTCTCTTATTATTTCATCAAGTTTTATCCAATCAAATTTATCAAAATCAGCAATGCGAGGATCGTCAAAATTTATAAAAAATGCATCTTTATAATTTTTATTCATTTGTTGCAACAGCAACGTACTTTTGCCGCATCTTCGAATTCCTGAAATAATATGAGCATGTGTTTTTATTGATTTTAGCGAACTAAGTGTTTTTCTCTTCATCCCATCGCTATGCTGTAAATAAAAAATTTGCTGGAGTTCAATTATTTGTTTTAAAACTGATTTTAATAACATAATTAAATTATTTATTCATTACAAATGTACAATATTATTCATTATAAATGTACAAATGATTATAAATAATTATTTTACGGGTATTTTTTCGATTCTTGTTGTATGTCTTCCTCCTTCAAAAGAAGTATTCATAAATGCATAAATTATTTTTTTTGCTTCGTCAAAACTAATAAAACGAGCCGGCATGGCACAAATATTTGCATCGTTGTGCAAACGGGCTAATCTGGAAATTTCTTCTGTCCAACACAAAGCCGAACGTACACCTTGATGTTTATTTGCAGTAATATTAATTCCATTTCCACTTCCACAAAGAGAAATTCCAAAAGCTACCGTTTTATTTTCGACTGCAAAGGCTAGTTTGTGTGCAAAATCGGGATAATCGCAACTATCGGTTGAATAAGTTCCAAAATCTTCAATCAAAAAACCTTGATTTTGCAACATTTCTTTAATTTTTTCTTTATATTCGTATCCGGCATGATCGCACGCCATTCCTATTTTTTTGGTTTTCATTTACTTAGCTTTATTAACAATTTATTAAATTTATTATCTTTTGTTTTTCAATTAGTTAGCTAAATTAAAATTAACTATCTATTTAAATATCAATGCATCAAATTTTATCACAAAAATAGTTAATAGATTGTTAATTTCTGGTAAATAGTTTTAATAAAAATAATTTGATTTTTCGATTGCAATATTGTTTCTAAAAATAATTTGATTTAAAAAATAAATTTTCTACTAATTTAGCTTATTATTTAAAATTGAAATCAACATTAATTATATGTTAATAAACTAAAAAGTAATTAAGAATTAAAGGTATTAACAAGCTGTTAAATACTTAATTTTTTTATTGATTTTCAATATATTACTATATTAAATTAATGTTCATAAACTTGTAATTAAATGTAGTTTTTTAACAAACAAAACAAAATGAAATATTTATTCTAACACAATTAACAGGATATATTCATTATCATATTTCTTTTAAATTTATATAAAATATAATATATATATTGTATGACTAATAAGTTCGAAAATTCAAAATTGGTTTCTGAAATTCAAAAACTAAAATTACAAAAAAATGCAGTAATACTTGCTCACTTTTATCAAAATCCAGAAATTCAAGATATAGCTGATTATATAGGTGATAGTTTACAACTTTCGCAAATTGCTGCCGAAACCAAAGCCGATATAATTGTTTTTGCTGGAGTGCATTTTATGGCCGAAACGGCTAAAATTCTTTCGCCCGATAAAAAAGTTTTATTGCCCGATTTAGAAGCTGGATGTTCGTTAGCCGATTCTTGTAAAGCCGATGATTTTGCAAAATTTAAAGCTAAAAATCCAAATCATTTGGTTATTTCGTATGTAAATACAACTGCCGAAATAAAAGCAATGACCGATATAGTATGTACCTCATCGAACGCTTTGAAAATTGTTAATAGTTTACCAAAAGACCAAAAAATTATTTTCGGTCCCGACAGAAATCTTGGAAATTATATAAATAGCGTAACCGGACGCGAAATGTTACTTTGGGATGGTGCATGTCATGTGCACGACGATTTCTCGTTAGAACGAATTTTAGAGCTAAAAAAACAACATCCTAATGCAAAGATTATAGCTCATCCCGAATGTCAAAAGCAAATTTTAATTGTTTCCGATTATATTGGTTCTACAGCTGATTTATTAAAATTTACGAAAACCGATTCAGCTAAAACATATATTGTTGCTACAGAATCAGGAATTTTACATCAAATGCAAAAATCAAATCCAACTAAAACGTATATTCCTGCACCGCCAAACGATGCTACTTGTGCTTGCAACGATTGTAAATATATGAAATTGGTTACGCTCGAAAAATTATATAATTGTTTACTAAACGAAAACAACGAAATTTTTGTTGATGAAATAATACAGCAAAAAGCTCGAAAATCAATTGTTAAAATGTTAGAACTTTCGGCTACGTTTAATTTATAATACTGATACAATAATATAATGAAAGCAATGATATTTGCCGCTGGATTAGGCACCCGTTTAAAACCACTCACCAACAACAAGCCTAAAGCTTTAATTGAAGTTAATAATATAACTATAATTGAGCGAATTATTAAACGATTTATTGAAGCAAATATTTGTGAAATTGTAATCAATGTTCATCATTTTCCTGAAAAAATATTGGAATTTTTACACCAAAACAAAAACTTTGGTATTGACATAGTTATTTCTGACGAAACTGATTTATTATTAGAAACAGGCGGAGGTTTAAAAAAAGCATCTTGGTTTTTCGACGACAATAAACCGTTTTTTGTTCACAATGCCGATGTGCTTACAAATTTATCCTTGTCTCAAATGCTCGATTTTCATGTTAAAAATAAATCGCTGGCAACTTTAGCCGTTAGAAATAGAAAGACTTCGCGATATTTTTTATTCGATAACGAATCAAAACTTTGTGGATGGCAAAACACCGAGAAAAACGAAATCATTCATACTCGTTCATATACGTCAGTAAATCAGCTTGCTTTTAGCGGAGTACAAATTATATCGCCAGAAATTTTTAACTATTTAAATCAAAAAGGTCCATTTTCGATTACAAAATCGTATATCGAATTATCGAAGTCGAATATTATTTCAGCTTATCAACACGACAACGATTTTTGGTTTGACATTGGTACACTCGAAAAACTCAATATTGCAAACGAATTTTATAAAAAACTCGAAAAATGAAAAAAATAATATTTTCTGTTATTATAAGTATTTTCTGTTATCATCTTTATTCACAAGATTTACAAGAAATTACAGGCTTTGGAACCAATCAAGGAAATTTAAAAATGTATGTTCATGTTCCAACAAATTTGCAAACTTCTGCTCCAATTGTGGTTGCATTGCATGGATGTACGCAATCGGCAATTGATTGTTCAAACACAACCGGTTGGAATGAATTATCTGACAAATACGGTTTTATTGTTTTATATCCTGAGCAACAATACGCAAACAATTCAAGCTATTGTTTTAACTGGTTTTTACCAGCAGATCAAGAAAGAAACAGCGGTGAACCGGCTTCGATTATCGAAATGATTGAACATTTAAAAACGAATTATACAATTGATTCTACAAAAATATATGTAACAGGTTTATCGGCAGGAGCTGGAATGTCGAATGTTTTGCTGGCTTGTTATCCTGATGTTTTTTCGGCTGGGGCTATAATGGCGGGAACGCCTTATAAATCGGGAACAGATATAACCACAGCTTATTACGCTATGAACGGCTTGATTGATAAATCGGCTACCGAATGGGGAAATATCGTTCGAAATGCTTACTCAACTTACGATGGAAATTATCCAAAAGTTTCAGTATTTCATGGCTTATCAGACAATACCGTAAAGCCTCAAAACATAAACGAAATTATTGAGCAGTGGACAAATGTGCACGCTACCGACGCTGTTGCAGATGAAGCAAACAGTAATTTTTTTGATAATTTGTACACCGAACAAACAATTTTCTCGAAAAACACGGATACAATTATGGTGGTTTACAAAATTTCGATCATGGGACACGGAATATCGGTCGATACAGGAACTTGTTCGTATCAAGGTGGAACAGCCGAAATATATTCGTACAATATGAGATTTCACTCTACCTATTGGGCGGCACGATTTTTTGAGCTTATTCCCTTGCTTAGCATCAACGGAAATAGTTTTGTAAACGAAAGCGAAACAAATCTTACTTATTCGGTTAACAATGTTTCGAGTTCTACTTTTGAATGGATTTTTCCGGCAGGAGTACAAATTGTCTCGGGACAAGGTACCAAGTCGCTTGTGGTAAATTGGGGCAGTAGCAGTGGATATATTTCGGTAGTCGAAACCGATTCAGAAGCTTGTACAAATCCACCGATTTATAAAAAAGTAAGCATTGGAACATCGGTAGATGCTCAAACATTAGACAATGATTTTAAAATTATTTATTCGAAAAACGATAAAACATTTTTGTTAAAATCATTTTCGACTGACGATACATATTACAAAATTGTAAGCATTGACGGAAGAATTCTGAATGAAGGCACTTTTCGAAACGAAACAAAACTAAACATTCATCAAGCTGAAGGAATTGTGATTGTAAACATTGTTAATGATAAGAAGGCGATTAGTAAAAAAATTATTTTGTAAAAAGTAGATTTCTCACAGGAAGTTCGAAATGATAATTATTTATTTCATATAAAAAGCTGATGGAGATAGAATGTTTGTAGGAGGCAACATCACATCTGTTTGGTAGAAAAAAGAACAAGAAAAAAATAAATTCTTTTACTTTTTCCTTAGATGAAAAAGTAACAAAAAATCAAGGCAAAACGATGCTACCACGCACAAACCCAACGCCGGCTCGCCGTTTTGCCGTGCCACCGCCCTTTTTGTACAGAAGTAAATTTATGATTGTACGATGTTGCTTAAAACTTAAACAGTCTCCTGAACAGATATGGTGATAACACCAACAAAGGCGTAAAAAATTTAGTTTGTGATTACAATGGTTCTGTATATTTTTATATAGCACTATTAATCAATAGATTGCTTAACTACTTTCACAATGACGTAACTTGAAGACAACTAGCTACTTCGTCGTTGCGAGGAACGAAGCAATCTCAAAATATACCGAACTATTATGATTATTAAGAGGTTGTTTTACAAATATTTAAAATTTAGATAAATTTGAAATCAGTTTTACCCCAATCCTAAAGGGAGCCTGATTTTCTTTGCTGTGCCAACACACTTTTTGTGCAGAAGTAAATTTATTGATTGCGAGTTGTTGCTTGAGGTTAATGCTTTCAAGAGAAACACCTGACAGAGGTAGAAAAATTTGACTTTATTGCGGGTATTTACTATTTTTGGATGTATATACGCAATTATTAGATGAAAGCAAGTAAGATTTCTCACAAAGGCGAAAGTCGGATAAAGATTGAATTTCCCTACAACGATGAACTTTCGCAAAAATTAAAGCAAATTGAAGATGCAAAATGGAGTAGAACGCAAAGTGCGTGGCATATTCCGTACACGGCAAGTGCATTTAATAAATTAAAAAAGTTGTTTCCTGATATTGAATATCCGGTGAAAAAAACTGAAATTGAAATTGGAGAAAACATTGAGACCAGAGTTAATAAACCGATTGGAAATAAAAAGGTTTCGATTACCATATTTGATCAAAAAATAATTGTTAAATTACCTAAAAACGAAGCCGATAGTTGCTTTTTGCGAGGAATTAAATTCAGTCGATGGGATAATGGTGCTATGTGCTGGATAGTACCTAATTATAAAACAAATTCGGACTTATTGAAAGAGTATTTCGAATCAAGAATTTATGAATTAATTGATGAAACGAAGAAAGAAAATATTTATAGAGAGAAGAAGCATTACACAATTCATAAGAACGAAGTTTTGTTGATTAAAACAAAGTCAAATCGTATAAAAATTATTTCGCATTTCGATAGAAATTTCGGCAGTTTTGTGAAACAAATTCCTTTTAATAAATGGGATGTAAACAATAGTTGGTGGACTATACCTTACTCTGAAATTTTTTTGAATAAAATTACTGAATTTGCTAAAAATCTGAATTTTAATGTGAAGTTTGAAGAAGAAATTGATACGAATAAAAGTTCAAAAATTTCGTTTTTTGACATTCCTAATTATAAATATTGTCCGCAAGAATATACTGATAAATTAATAGAGTTACGATATAGCGAGCAAACCATAAAAACGTATAAATCGTGTTTTGAAGAGTTTATAAATTATTATCATAAAATTGATATTGATTTGATTGATGAAAAGATGATTAGTAGCTTTTTGCGATATTTGGTTGTAGAACGAAAAGTATCGACATCGTTTCAAAATCAAACTATAAATGCTATAAAATTTTATTACGAAAAACTAAAAAAGGGTGAGCGAAAACTCTATTACATTGAACGTCCAAGGAGAGAAAAAACATTACCAACAGTTTTGAGCGAAGAGGAGGTGACTAAAATTTTAAATTCGATTGACAACATTAAGCACAAAGCAATTTTAATGACGATTTATTCGGCAGGATTGAGGATTAGTGAGGTTTTGAAATTGAAAATTAAAGATATTGACTCGCAACGAATGCAAATAAAAATTGAGCAATCGAAAGGTAAAAAAGATCGCATAAGCATACTTTCGAATAAAAATCTTGAAGTTTTACGACTATATTTTTTAAAATATAAACCAAAAGTTTGGTTATTCGAGGGTCAAAATGGAGAACAATATTCGCAAAGAAGTATTCAAAACATTTTGAAAACGGCGGCGGTAAAAGCAGGAATCAAAAAATATGTAACGGTTCATACATTGCGACATAGTTTTGCGACGCATTTGTTAGAAAATGGAGTTGATTTGCGATATATACAGAGTTTGTTAGGACATTCGAACTCAAAAACGACCGAAATATACACGCATATAACAACCAAGGGGTTTGAAAATTTAAAAAGTCCATTGGATAAGTTAAATATTTTGTAAATTAGTTATTTAAAAATTGCTAAAGCGGTTTTTAATTTTTAAGTTTGTTATTGAAGTATAAAAATTTGAAAATCGATAGATATAAAAATGCAACATTTACAAACCATAAAAATCGCAAGTATCTGTTTATGTGTTGATATTCAAAAACATATACAAAATAGATATATTGAAGATACCCGCAATATGCGGGTATACATATGTTACAGGCAAGCGTAAAGACCGACACGACAACGAAATAGTAAGACTGAAATTGAATATTTAAAAAATGGCAATAATTGATATAGATTTTGACTTTCGACAAGACAGTAAGTGCGGCGACCCTGACACAGACAGTCAAAAATTGTATGAAGCCCACAAGTTTTTATGGAGTAAAGAATTGCCTAATGGAAAAATATTTACTTTGGAAATTAAAGGTGACAGTTATGGCAGATTTCTAATTAGAAACAATTTGTGTATGAACTTGTCAAGCGACAGGATGTGTCCGCATTTTGACGGAAAATATAGCAATAAATTTGACGGTTGGCTTTCTGACTTGGAAAAAGAAGAACTCAAACATAAAGTTCGGACAATTGGCGGACATATAGTTTTTCCTGCCCATAAAAAGAATGGATTCACAATTAATCAAGCCAGAGGTGTTAGCAGAATAATTTGCGACAGGTTTGATTTGACATTGGAATGTATTAGACGTTTTTACAGAGACGAAGAAAGCCCACTTTCAAAGACCTTAACAAACTACAAAGACTTTTTTGACTTATTTATTGACTTCAAAGGTTATGTTGACTTCTTTCATTTACAAGACTTTATTGACCAACAAGAACAAGTTGAATTTTCTTTACCGTTTGACAATTTCAACAGACCACCATTACCTCAAACTATTGACGAGTATAAGCAATACAAAGAGCATACTATAGATTTAATGAAAAAAAGAAACAAAAGGATTTTAGAAAATTTATACCAAATCAATTAGGGTTTTTATGAAAGGTTTTGGAAACATCGGACGAAAAGAACGCCAGCCTGTAACATCAGCTACCCGTCAAGTGCGGCAACAGTGGTTTTCTGTGTGCATCTTTCCGCCCGGGCTGCTTTTCGGCTTGACAGGAAATCGCCCGCAATCCGCACCTGCGTGTAGCTTCCTACGTTACCAGCAAGGCAATAATACGCTTTTGCAAGAGTCATAACAATTAAAAAACGGTTTGAGTTATGGAAACAAAAGAGAGCGAAACGACAAATTTGGACAAAAAAAGATTTAGTTTTTGCCACCGCACATTAAGAGAAAAAAACTGTTTCGACACACACATCAAGAGTCAAACACCCCCCTTCAATTATTTGCACAAGTTATTTTTGTTAGACTTTGGTTTCTCGCCGTAGCAAAAGCATTTAGCAAATAAAAATCACTCTAAAAGCATTTAAAAAGAACAAAAATAACTAAAAACAAAAAACAGAAATGAAAAAATATATACTAACAATTGGAATAGCGATACTCTCAATCGTGAGTTTTGCACAGATTAAAGTTCATGACAATGGAAATGCAATAATTGGGTCAACGTCAACCCCATCGAGCGGATATAAATTTCAAATAGTAGGACAATCTGCATTTACAGCTACCAATACCTCTATTACATCGGCGGCGATGATTAGAGGAAATAATGGTTATTCAACTGCGACTACTCCAGATTTTACATATTATGGAGATACTACAACAGGAATTTTTCACTATGCCCAGAGCATATTAGGTTTTACAACAGCAGGCTCAGAAAAAGCAAGATTCCACTCAAACGGGAATTTTGGGGTTGCAACTACTACACCGCCTGCACGTTTTACTATTTACAGCGGAAAATCTAACAGCACAGGATTATCTGTAAAAAATGGAGATGTTGACCTGATACTTACAGAAGACATTGATGCAAATGCAGGAAAAATACAGGTAATGAAGGAAGGTTCTGCTTCTACTATTGGAACAACTCCATATGACCTGCTACTACAACCACAGGGAGGAAAAACAGCAATTGGCACAACCAGCCCCACAAACAATTACCTACTAACAATGCTAACAAACGGCACCTTAGCAAATGGTTTGAATTTAACATTGTCAGGAGCCACCACCACCGCCTACGGACTTAATATTACCACCAGCAACTCAAAATATAGAGGAATATTGGTTTCAAACACAACATCATCAGCAGGAGTTTTTTACGGAATAGGAACAAC
>Ga0209417_1005851_pt1 | contig 13193 bp, 8 predicted proteins | sample RifGroF2_FD_184002 | JGI IMG/M metagenome (GOLD analysis project Ga0209417, IMG submission 184002) | Groundwater microbial communities from Rifle, Colorado, USA - Groundwater F2 (SPAdes) (version 2) | ecosystem: Environmental > Aquatic > Deep subsurface > Groundwater | place: Rifle, Colorado... | reverse complement strand
GCGGAAAAAATTTCAGGAATGAGAAATTTTCAATGGCGCAGCCAGTCCGAAGGATGATGGGCAGGAGCCGATCATAAAACCAAAATGCGAAGAGTATATGTCGTAGGAATCGATTTTTTAATAGGTCAACCTCCTCTTTCCTATCAAGCTAAAGTAATTTAACTTCCCTTTAAATTACGGTATTGCCAGATTGCATTTTGGCTTCTATACTGGACTTGGGTGGGGCAAGAGGTTTTCATTTTTCTCTCAAATAACTATTAGGAGTACATTTATCATGAAACGCACATTTATCTTATTACTTGATTCATTTGGTATTGGCGCATTACCGGACGCCGACAAGTTTGGTGATGTTGGTACAAATACTTTATTACACATTGCGGAAAATTGTTTTCAAGGTAAAGCCGATATAGCTAACTTGCGTCAAGGTCCGCTTAAAATGCCCAATTTAACCAAAATCGGACTAAACGCCGCCGCTAAAGCCTGCTGCGGGCAAACGATTCCAGGATTAGATGAAAACGTGACTCCTACTGGACTTTATGGCTATGCTACGGAAATTAGTAGAGGCAAAGACACCACCAGTGGTCATTGGGAAATCGCCGGAGCGCCTGTATTATTTGACTGGGGATATTTCCCTAAAACTTGCCCAAGTTTTCCTGCAGAATTGACTAAAGCCTTCATTGAAAAAAGCGGTATTCCCGGTATTCTTGGCGACAAACACGCCTCAGGAACCGACATTATCAATGAATTTGGTGATGAACATTTAAAAACTGGCAAACCAATCGTTTACACTTCATCCGACAGTGTTTTTCAAATTGCCTATCATGAAGAAGCGCCAGGCGGTTTAGCGCGTCTTTACGAATTATGTAAAATCGCTCGCGAACTTCTTATGCCTTACAATATCGGTCGCGTTATTGCCCGCCCTTTTGTCGGCAAAGACGGCAAATACACGCGCACAGAAAATCGCCATGATTACTCCATAACACCACACATGCCTACCCTTTTAGATAAAATAGTAGCAGCATCAGGCTCGGTAATTGGTATTGGCAAAATTCCCGATATCTTTGCTCATCGCGGTTTCACTAAAGAAGTTACAGCGCACGGATTGAAAGAATTATTTGCTAAAACTTTACAAGAAATCAAAACCGCACCAGATCGCAGCTTGGTTTTCACCAATTTTGTTGATTTTGATATGTATTTCGGCCATCGCCGTGATGTTGCTGGCTACGCTGATGCGTTAGAAAAGTTTGATAAAATGATTCCTGAATTATATCCCATTTTACAACCAGGTGATGTAGTTATTATCACTGCCGATCATGGTTGTGACCCGACCCATTCTGGATCCGATCACAGTCGCGAATACATACCGGTTTTAGCTTTTGGTCCAGACATCAAAGGCGGTTCAATTGGTCGCCGCGAAACTTTTGCAGATATTGGACAAAGCATTGCCCACTATTTGGAAGTTGGCGAATTGGAGTATGGAGAAGCATTTTTATAATTGTGAATTTGGTCGGGACAGTGGGATTTGAACCCACAACCCCTTGCACCCCATGCAAGTGCGCTACCAGGTTGCGCTACGCCCCGAGAAATAAAAATTACCGCTAAGCCGAGCTCCTAGTGAGCTCGGCATAAGGCGATCAGATATCTTAATTTAAACTACAAACAAATGTTCACGCAAAGCATCAGATAAATCTTTAACCGTGAATTTCGTGTAATCTTTAGCCAAATTTTCGATTTTTACGTCTTTATGATGCCAATGTTTGGCAATTAAATTATAAAAATGTGCTGGAGCGACGATTAATAACTTGTCTTTAGCGCCCAATTTGCCAATTTCAGGTAAAGTACGCACAAGCTCTAAAGCAAAGCGTTCAAATTCGACTTCTTTTGGACTATGTTTGCCTTCGTAAGCATTTGGCATAGCGCCATCATGTTGAATTTTACCTTTATCTCCATCAATTAATTCAACAACTTTTTTGCGACTTTCTGGATGAAGAATTTTTTTAATTAAATGATCTTTAGTCAGATCTTCATTGCGTAATTTTTCGGCATCATACAACAATGCTTCGCTGGAATTGGCGATTAATATTTTAGTAAACATGTTTTTCCTTTCTCCTTTAGTTTTTTATTTAAATTTAATTAATTAAAATTCATAATTCAAAATTTCTTTAATTCCTAATCTCCCCCTGCACCGAGGATATATTACGCACCCACAACCCATTTACCCTCCATTGTTTAGCAAGTATGGCTTTGGCTGTCTGTGCTGCTGTTAAACTTGGGTAATCACCTATGATTAATTTATAGATTTTCTCATCGCCATTTTGAGTACCAAAATACATCATTTTTGCTGCATTCGCATGTTTTTGCATAAAATTCACAATACTTCTTTCACTATTGCCGGCAAAAATTTGTATTACGTAATGATTGGGATTTAAAGCAAGTACATTGTTACCTGGTTTAGAACTAACGCTTTGATCTTGTGGTTTTATTTTTCCCTTTTTGACAGAAACTGTTTTTTTAGATTCCTTAAGTCTTTTAGGCACTGTTACTTTAGGTTGCTCAACAACTTTATCTAAATCTTCAATATTAAGAGTTGTATCTTTTGCGGAAATATTACTAATTCTCAAATTTTCATCTAAAACAGAACCAACACGTAACCAGCTATTTATCATCATTAAATCATTGGCACTTAAAGTACCTGCTGCTTGTTTTAACGATAAAGTCTGGATGATATAATTGTATTGGTCTTGAGAGTAATCATTTTCAGATTGATATAACGACGTTTCCTGGTCTAAAACATCTGTCATAATACGAGTACCAAAATGATAACCGGCTTCCATGGCTTTCAAAGAACCCTGATTAGAAATAATAGCTTGATTGTCAGCATGCATTTTGCTGATCGTATCGACCACCCCCAAATAAGCCTGCCGCGTCTGCATAATAACCTGACGATGTTGAAATTCCTTATCTGCAGAGGCCTGTTGATATTGATCATTTGCCTGGCGCACCTCTGCACTGGTGAGTCCACCTTCATAAACTGGCAAAGATAAATTCAAGCTCAACAGAGCCGTTTTATCCTTAATTGAATTACTGTTAGAAATGTTAGGTGTAGGATTAGTGGTATTAGTATAACTATAACTTCCAGAGGCACTTACAGTTGGTAAATGTCCGCCAAACTGCATTTTAATGTTATCGCGTGCCGCGATAGCAGCATATTGCGTCGCCAATAAATTGTAATTTTGCTTTTCTGCTACTGTCATCCATTGACTAACATTTGCCGGATTTGGTTGATACAAAGGTAGATTTGGTCGCAAAATTGCCAACGTGCCAGGATCTTTACCAATTATTGCACGTAGTTTCTCTATTTTATTGGCAAGATCGTTTTCCGCAGCAATTTCATCAGAACTAGTCTTGTCATAAAGCGCCTTGATTTGATAAACATTGGTAATCGGAATTAAACCAACTTCATAACGCTTTTTCTCTTCTTTCAAACGACGTTCTAGGGATTTTTTGTGGGCTTGTGTAAATTTCAAATAATCACGCGCTGCTAAAATGTTCAAATAGGCAGTGGCTGTTCTTAACATCAAATCCTGCGCTGCTGCAAAATATTGCGCTTCTGCTTGTTTTACCAAAGCGGAAGCATTTTGCACCGCTGCCCAGGAAGTATAATTAAATACCGTTTGAGTTAAAGAAAGCCCATAACCTGAGAAACTGTCATAACGGTTAGTTCTATTATTTTGATAGTGTCTACCCACAGAGCCAGTGGCTACAATGCTAGGCAACAAAGCGGCACGACTGATGGGAAGCAGTTCTTTGTTTGCCAAAAATTGCGCTTCGGCTGATTTAAAAGTTTGATCATTTATTAATGCCTGTTTATAAATATCGCTTAAATCATCAGCAAGAACCACGCTACTTAGCGCACTGGCTATAATTATAAAAATGGCAATTGCTAGTTTTCTCATATTCAAATACAAAACAGTTCAACACAAATCAAACAACATAATTTCCAATTCTATCACACAATCAATAAAAATCTAGCGGTGGCATTTTTAAGAAATGGGAATTTTATGGTTGCTACTTTGAAGAAAAATGTATATCTTTAGGCAATATATTTGTTGCAGCTGTCACAAATTAAAAGATTTAATATTAATATAATAAAATGAGGCATTTAATATGGGTAACCAAGGTTTTACAGAAATAAAAGAAAAAGAAGCCATAACATCTAATAAACAACCAAGGCAATCACATTTCTTTTCAGATTACGGCACAACCAGTGAACCAGCATACCAAACACCACAAGCTCCAGCCCCTGACAGTCATCAACAACCAAAACAAATAATCCAGTTACCTGAACCACATAATTCACATGCACACAAACATTCACATCGTTAAAAATCCTATAATTCCCTCAACCATCTTTATTCCGCTCTAACTCAGAACGATATTAACAAACGGGGCGACCACACAGGGTCGCCCATACAAATTGCCATATACTCATACATTCCTTCATTCCCTACACCGCCCCACCAACTTTGACAATAGTCAAAGAATTGGATCCACCATGTACACCCTCTTGCGGACCTTTGGTAATTGCCACTAAATCACCATCATTAATAAAACCGCGTTGTTTTAATTCCAAAATCGCCGCACGTTTTACTTCAGTACTGATGTTATGTTTGGTAACATCAAAATAAATTGGATAAACATCACTGTAAAGCGCCATACGTCCAAGCGTATTCATATTGCGGCTTAAACCATAAATAGGAATACCTGAGGGTACACGTGACATCCAAAGCGGTGTGGCACCAGATTCAGTCAAAGCAATAATCGCTTTAATGTTCATGTGATTAGCAGCGTACATTGTTGCCATAGAAATTGTTTCATCAACTCGTTCAAAGTTGTGTTCGACTTGATAATTCGAGTCCAAACTTGTCGGATGTTTTTCGGCAGCTACACAAACCCGATGCATAGTTTTCACAACTAACACAGGATGATCACCAGTAGCGGTTTCCGCAGAAAGCATAACAGCATCAGTATGATCCAAAACTGCGTTGGCAACGTCAGATACTTCAGCACGAGTTGGCACTGGGCTATGAATCATCGACTCCATCATTTGCGTCGCAGTAATAACTGGCTTATTTAAGGCGCGAGCACGCAAAATCATATATTTTTGTGCGGCAGGAACTTCTGCATCGCCAATTTCTACTGCTAAATCACCACGCGCCACCATCAAGCCATCTGAAGCTTGAATAATGCCGTCAAGAGTTTCAGGTTCCATGGCTTCAATACGTTCAATTTTAGAAATAATTCCAATATTACTGCCATTAGCTAGTTTAATTAATTTTCTTGCTTCCTCTACATCATCGGCACTACGTACAAAAGAAAGTGCTATGTAATCAACGCCCAAGGATACCGCTGTTTTTAAATCTTCACGATCTTTGTCGGTTAAAGCTCCTGCCGACAAACCGCCACCTTGGCGATTAATGCCTTTATTATTGGAAAGCTCTCCACCAACTTTAACGCGACAAAAAATCTTTGTCCCTTCTATTTTGACAACGATCAAAACCAAACGTCCATCATCAAGCAACAAAGTGTCATCAATTTTAACGTCATTTGGCAATTCTTTATAGTCGATACCAACTGTTGTATCATCACCATCTTCTTTTGGTAATGCCGCATCTAAAATAAAAGGCATTCCTTCCCGCAAAATAATTTTACCGTCTTTAAAGCGAGAAACACGAATTTTTGGTCCTTGTAAATCCGCTAAAATACCAACAACATGCCCTTGCTCTTCAGCAGCATTGCGCACCATATTCATGCGATTTTTATGCTCTTCTGCTGAACCGTGAGAAAAATTCAATCTCACCACGTTCACACCTGCTGCAACCATACCACGCATTACTTCAATATTTTCCGTAGCTGGACCTAATGTTGTAACAATTTTTGTACGTCTCATTTTTTCGTTTTCCTCGTTTAAAGTTTAAAAATTTAGTAAAAATTCTATAATGTCAAAACTTCATTGCTCGTTATCAATCAAATAACGAAAAAATAATGAAGGAATGGAAGAATGTATGTGTCACTTCGTGACGATTATTTTTAACACGTTGACTTATATAGCAATCGTGTTTACATATCTTCAAGCATGGCAAAGCGATTCATTCCTTCTTTCATTCCTTCATTCTTTCATTTTCCCTCAAGCATCGCAACCGCTGGCAATTTATCACCCTGGAGAAACTCCAAGAATGCGCCACCACCAGTTGAAATATAAGAAATCTTATCGGCGACTTTGAATTTATCAATGGCTGATAAGGTATCACCACCACCAGCAATAGAAAAAGCTGAACTTGCAGCAATAGCTTCTGTTATTGCTTTAGTTCCAGCAGCAAATTGATCGAATTCAAACACGCCAACAGGACCATTCCAAACGATGGTTTTAGCTTTGGCAATAATTTCAGCAAATTTCTTGCTCGTTTCAGGTCCTACATCAAGAATCATTTCATCGTCAGCAACCTCTTCGATTTTCTTCAATGTTGCCGCTGTATCTTTAGAAAATTCTTTTGCCACGACCACATCGACAGGAATTGGAATTTCCGCACCGCGTTGTTTGGCTTTTTCCATAAGTTGCTTAGCTTTTTCGACAAAATCAGCTTCATACAACGATTTACCAACCTTAAAACCAGCCGCAACAATAAACGTATTTGCTATACCGCCCCCAACTATCAGTTGATCAACTTTATCAAGCAAAGCTTCTAAAACTTGAGATTTTGAAGATACTTTGGAGCCACCAACAATCGCCAAAAGCGGATGTTCTGGGTGCTCCAGCGCTTTACCTAATGCTTCAAGTTCAGCAACCAACAATGGTCCAGCACAAGCAACTTTGGCGAATTTACCAACACCATGCGTTGATGCTTGCGCGCGATGGGCTGTGGCAAAAGCGTCCATAACATAAATATCACAAAGCGCTGCCATTTTTTTTGCTAAATCTTCGTTATCTTTCTTTTCGCCTTTATTGAAACGTACGTTTTCACAAAGCACTACTTCACCAGGTTTAACTTCAACTCCATCCAACCAATTTGATTCCAAGCGCACTGGAATATTTAGCAATTTCGCCATTCTTTCCGCCACAGGCGCCAAAGAAAATGCTGGGTCAAACTTGCCTTCTTCAGGTTGCCCTAAATGCGACAAAATTATAACGCGCGCATTGGCAGCAAGCGCTTTTTTAATAGTCGGCAAAGAAGCACGAATACGCGTATCTTCTGCTATTTTGCCATCCACCATTGGTACGTTTAAATCCTGACGAATCAGAACGCGTTTATTATTAAGATCAAGATCGGTCATTTTTAGGACTTTTAAAGACATAGGTACCCTCTTTGAAACATTTTATGTAAATAAAATATTATTTAAAATCAGTTGCAATCACAGTTTACAATTAATAATTAATATAAAATTCCCCTCCTTTCAACCAAGAAAGAAGGAGAATTTATTTCATCTTGTCCACAAAAGTTAGTCGACTTCCTGTCGACTTGTAAATTCACTTCCCGTGAATTTACTTTGCTTCCATAAACGCTTTAGTCGTATCTAACATACGTGAGGAGAAACCCCATTCGTTATCATACCAGGAAAGCACTTTCACGGTTAAACCAATAACTTTGGTTTGTGTTGCTTCATAAATTGAAGACAATTGATTGTGATTAAAATCGATAGAAACTAAAGGTTCATCGTTATAACCTAATACTCCTTTCAAGTCGCCTTCTGAAGCAGCTTTCATAAGTTGATTAATTTCATCTTTACTGGTTGGACGAGCAGACTGAAAAGTCAAATCCACTAAAGAAACATTGATCGTAGGTACACGAATCGCAAAACCATCTAATTTACCATTTAACTCAGGTAAAACTATACCAACAGCGGAAGCTGCACCAGTTTTGGTTGGAATCATTGATTGCGTTGCGGAACGGGCACGACGTAAATCTTTATGGAAAACATCAGTCAATACCTGATCGTTGGTGTAAGAATGAATAGTTGTCATTAAACCACTAACAATACCAATATTGTCGTTCAGGACTTTAGCGATTGGAGCTAAACAGTTTGTTGTACATGAAGCGTTAGAAATAATCTGATCAGTAGCTTTTAGAGTTTTGTGATTAACGCCATAAACGATGGTTCCATCAACACCTTCTCCAGGAGCAGAAATAATAACTTTTTTCGCGCCAGCTCTGATGTGCGCCATAGCTTTTTCTTTACTGGTAAACAAACCTGTGCACTCATAAACAACATCAACACCTAGTTCAGCCCATGGCAATTTACCTGGATCTCTTTCAGCCAAACACTTAATTCTATCACCATTAACAACTAAATAATCACCTTCAACTTCCACTGTGCCTGGAAATTTACGATGTACTGAATCATATTTGGTTAAATAGGCATTGGTTTTTGAATCACCAAGATCGTTAATAGCAACGATTTGGATGTCTTTACGTTTACCTTCTTCATATAAGGCGCGTAAAATACAGCGACCAATACGACCATAACCATTAATTGCAACTTTTATTGTCATGTTGTTTTCCTCATTGTTTTTTATTAATATTGAAAAATTTTTTAAAGTTTAGAAATAACACATTGTTTTATATAGCAATTCCATTTACATAAAATTTAAATCCTGTTTAACGCAAACCAAAACTTACGACTACCGTGAAATTAAGAGCAATTCGCGCGCATTTTCCTCTGTAATAGCAAAAAGTGCAAATATTTCTTAATATTTTAGTTTATTTATCAGGTGTACACGGGCGGCACTCCTGGAAAATAACAATATTGCCCGGAAGGATATTCTTGTTGTCCATAAGGAGGAGGAAAAAAACCTGCTCCATTCCAATATTCTAGCTCCTGATAGCCTTCTTGATAATATTCTTGATTTGCAAAACCAGGTATTGGTGGTGGTGGATAAAATACTGATGTTGATAAGGCTGGCGCAGACGGTGCTGGTTGTATAGCCATCGAACTAGCAAAAAAACAAGAAGAACAAGACGAGTTTCGTGGTGCACTATCCTTACATCCAGATACAGGCTGTCGTTCTTTCAATACTTCTGCTATCCATGCTTCATAATGCTCTTTTTTAGGCGGTAACACGTTTGGTTGTTGATATTGAGCAAAAATATACAGTTGATTTAAAGCAATCATACTTTTCTCTAATATGCCTGACGCCGAACGAGTAAATTTAGTCGCATCACCCATATATAAGAAATCAAAAATTATATTCGCCATTTTCTCCATATCGTTAAAAACCCCCCGCCCTCCAAAACGATAATAACTATCTTTTTGCTTTAACAAAGAAAAAGCAAAATAGTTCTCCAAAATACAATAATATGTTTTAATCTTTTGCTCTCGAAAAGTTATTTGCATTTCGCTAAGCTTGTCATAAAACCAGTTACGCGCATAGTTTAAAAGTCTACTTCCATTTGTATTAGTTTGAATATGCCATTTATTAACGTGTAAATTAGGCAAAAAATGCTGTAAAAAGCCGACTCGCTCAAAAGTTGTCATATAATTAAAAAACTTATCTTTCGTGAGAAATTTCTTCAAATACGTCAACAACTGACCTCGTGGTATTGCTTTAATATCCGAGCCATTTTTTCCCAAAATGGCTTTTTTCAATGTATTGTTATATGAAGCAAAATATTGAAAATCCCTACTATTTAACAAAATAGTACTTTCCACTACACGATATAGTAACCTTAAAATTAAAAGTGGGTTTTTTTTGACAGCATTTGGGTCAAGATTTTGCATAAAATTGCGTTCTTTAACTCTTTTTATCGCATCCCCAGGAGGTGAAAAAACTCCTGTTACTTCATCCTGAACTAATAAAGGATATTTTTTTGTATCCAGATGTGGATGCCAATAAACTTGTTCACCGATCAAACTATCAGTTTGTAGTTTATTTAAACGTTCTTCATATTCAATATTATCAAGGCAATAAATATCAATTAGCCATTTGTATTTTGAAAGGGTAAAAAGTTGCTTATCGTAAGGACATACACGATGTGAAAAAACTTTATATACTTCGATAAGCTCTGCTCTTGGCATATTTGTTCTTAGATCAATATCCGAGGGGCTAACCTGCGATCCCTGCAAATAACTTATAACCGCACCGCCAACAACAATGGCTTTATAACCACGCGATTCTATTGGTTCAATAACTTCTTTGGCGATTGATAAATATTCAGGAAGTTTACCTGAAGTAGCGTCAAAACTCTGTAATGATGTGGTTACTGAAACAGGACTAAACGGACTACCAATATCTGCGTGAGATAAATTTGACGATGCAGGACTTGAAGCTCTGCTAGCATCGAAATTCAATACAGTTTTCAAACTTGACGAAGCCCCACTTTGAGAACTAACTAAAATTTGGGGTGGGACGGTTGCTAAAGGCAAGTCCTCAGCGATAATATCACCTGAAACATCCAAATTATGCCCCAAAACATCATCATGCTCCGCACCCAAAATAGGCGATAATGATAGTGGAGTTAATGGACTAAGCGGTGGTGATGCAGGTATTAAAACACGCGAATGATTTAATATTGCTGAAGAAGCATCCGATATTGAAGTAACTGCTGTTGTTGTTCCAGAAGATACAACAGATCCCTTAGCCACAACAGAGATTTCACTTAATGCTTCATGTGGTGCAGGAAGCGCTAAAGTAAGTACGGGCGCTGCTGGAGTACCCGTTGCAATTGTAGCTAACGTTGTTTTTACAACTGGTTTCATTACCTCTACTTCTTTAGGAGTTATTGTAATTGCTAAAGGTAACTCTTTTAGCTTGGTTGCTATTTTTTCCTCTATAACTTGGATCTTTCCCTTAAACTGTCTTTGCATACCATAATGAGAACGCCCCTGATGTGATTGTAATACGTGCGGCAACATTGTCTTTTGATCGCGATCACTAATGCCGCTTTTCTTATGTTTTGTATCCTTAACAACCTGCCACCCTCCACTTTGATCATCCTCTAGCTTATCATCTGATTTCCTTATATCTGCAATTTGAGCTACTAAATCAATCGCTGGCTTTTCCGTTGTAAGCAGAATAGTTGGTGCAATTGATGGCGTAATTACTGATACTGTACTTGGGCTTATTACTGCGCTTGTACTTATTTGTGGTTCACCCGCTTTATCTTCTGTCACAGCTTCTGATTGCGTACTTGACGAAGCAACCGAAAAAATCAGTGGTGATTTTTCCGTTACAGTCGCATCAAATATTTCCGCAACTATTTCGGTTGCTATTGCTTGCTTGCCTGGTATAGCAGAAGTACTTGAAACAACATCTGATGCTTTTTTATTTTTCTTTTTGGATTTCTTCTTGGGTTTATCAGGAGGTTCCTTTAGTATTTGCTTGTCTATTAAATCTGATCTGGATGAAGCACTTAGCCCACTACTTGATGCCCCTTGATTTTGTTCCTTGGGGGGTTTTTTATCATCTTCATCACTATCATCAAATAAATCCGCCATTTCTTCCGAATTAGATATGCTCTCCAACCACGCTTTAAAATTTGGAATTCTTTTTTTCAATATCTGATTAGTCTTCACATGTGCCTCTGTACATTCTTCTAACCGTTGACTAAATTGAATATATTTTTCTTTAAATTCAGCAATTTTTTTGTTGCATTGTTTTTGAGATTTTTTTTGCGATAACTGCTCACAAACAGCCATGAAATTTGCTACCAAAGTGTTTATTTCTGCCCCATTAGGAAAGATTCCTGATACCTGAGATACATTGATTGCGAATTGTGATAATTTCTTTGTGAAAATTCTTAGCTCTTCGACAAATTGGTCTGATGAGATATTGGCTGTTGATTGCACGGAACTTACTGTTGCTGTTTTTGCCTTTTTTATATAAAAAAGCTCTCTAAATAATGTATAAAGTATAACATTAGGCGCACTATGTTGACTCAAAACAGGATTGTTACTTTCTGTTTTTCCTCCCGAAAAATCGAAGAATATTATAGGATAAGCAATCTTATCAAAAATTCCTGTTATTTTGCCTAAAAAACAATTCCATTTTTCTTCTATAAGATTTATTTCTTGTGGAGTATGCAGCTCTAAAGTAAAACTCTCATCCGCAAGCTGCTCCCCCTCCCTTATATAAATCGCAACCAGTCTTGCTATTCCTTGCCGAGAGATTACTTTTTTCCCACTAGCTCCAATAAACCTGTCTTTATGTATTTCTCCAATTTTTCTTTTAAGTTCATCCCTAATACATTCAACCGTTTTGGGAATTGCCACCTCTTGTTGTTGCAATGTAGGCTGTTGTCCTTTTCTATCCCTTTGCATTTTTGCATAAAATTTAGCTCGTAAATTCCCCTGTAAAACACGATAAAACTCTAACTGATCTTTTATACGGGAACAATTTTTAGATACTGCCGCTATGATGCCCATGAAATCTTCATAGACAGCGTCACCATTCATTTGTTGCATCAATGAAAATGATATTACGGTAAAAAACAACTGTACGGCATTACCGTTGAAACATAAAACCCTACCATTTTCTTTATCTATCGCTACTTTAATGCCCTCATATGCATATGTATAATATAATTGAGTTATAAGTTCGCCATCTCTAAGTGCTAAAAAAAACGTCTCTTGACCGGGCGAACAATCCTTACACACCTCTGATAAAAAAAACAATTTGAAAAAAGCAAAAGTAAAAGAAATCGCTTCATTTTTTTTATCTTGCGGCAAAAAACCGGCTATTGCTTTAACAAAATTTTCAGGGATACCCATAGGTAATAACAACCCTTCAAATATTCGTTTTTCAGTTAAATCGTGATCATTTTTCAAAAGCTCTTGTAACTTAAACTTAAAACAGTCATTTACAGGTGGAACGGCTACTACCGTGATCGGCTCTAAATCTATTGGCGCTAACAGTGAAGATGTTGATAGTGGAGTGGAAAGCATTGGTGCTGATGTACCCAATGTTGGCGATGAAGATATTATAGAATCAGCTATATTCGGTGGTTGCTGCATAAAATTATTAAAAAGTAAATGCCTAATTAAAAATTCCGCTTAGTATAGCATTTAATACTTAAAATAATCTTACACTGGAAAAATAATGTTTATATACTAAACGAAAACAGGTTTTCAGGGTTAGCACAAATAGACTCGAGCAGTTTGGATTTTCCGCTAGGCGGCAACGAGTCGAGTTTGAGGAGTGT
>Ga0209417_1005847_pt1 | contig 13195 bp, 12 predicted proteins | sample RifGroF2_FD_184002 | JGI IMG/M metagenome (GOLD analysis project Ga0209417, IMG submission 184002) | Groundwater microbial communities from Rifle, Colorado, USA - Groundwater F2 (SPAdes) (version 2) | ecosystem: Environmental > Aquatic > Deep subsurface > Groundwater | place: Rifle, Colorado... | reverse complement strand
AAACCTTTTATAACTCCGTAATAAAATTTGGGGCAAAGATAAACATTTAAGAAAGGGTATTCAAATTAGGGATTAACCACTGTTTCTTTAATTGAGTTGAATTATATTTACAGTAATTAATCCACGAATAATTAAATGAAGATCGTTGTTGATGAAAACATACCTCAAGCCGGCGAAGCTTTTAGCAGTTTTGGTGAATTGATATTTTCGAACGGACGAAAAATTACAAATGAACTTTTAATTAATGCCGATGTTTTATTGGTCCGCTCAATTACAAATGTTGATGAGAAATTATTAACCGGTACAAATGTAAAATTCGTTGCTACTGCAACTGCCGGAACAGACCATGTTGATAAAGAATACCTGGCTAAAAATAAAATAATCTTTGCCGATGCCGCCGGCTGTAATTCATTTTCTGTTGCCGAGTATTTGTTTGCTGCGTTGTCAAATATTTTTTCGAATAAAAATCTTTCTTTTAATGGAAAAAGTCTGGGCGTTGTTGGAATCGGTAATGTTGGAAGCAAAGTGGTTCGCTTTGCTAAATCTCTCGGATTTAACGTATTGCAAAACGATCCGCCTCTTGAAAGGGAAATAGACATAAAAGGTTTCGTCTCTCTTGAAGAAGTTTTACAATGCGATATTATTTCTTTTCATGTTCCGCTTACACATTCGGGCATTGACAAAACATATCATTTATTGAACGAAGAAAATCTTAATCAAATAAAAAGCGGAACGATTTTAATTAACACTTCTCGAGGAGAAGTTGTTGATAATTGTGCTTTGAAAAAAAGATTACAAAACAAAAATGATCTGATAACAGTTTTTGACGTTTGGGAGAACGAACCTAATATTGATTTTGAATTACTTGGAAATATTGATTTGGGTTCACCACATATTGCGGGATATTCACTTGAAGGTAAAGTAAACGGAACAGAAATAATTTATAATAAATTTTGTGACTTTATTGGCATAACTCCCAATTGGAAAGCCGGATATCCGCTAATTTCAAACCCGGTTGTTGCCGTTGATAAAAAAACTACAACAGAAAAAATATTAAACGATGTACTAAAACAAATTTATTCTATAGAACAGGATGATAATTTGCTGAGGAGCGGAATTAATTTAGAAGAAGATTCAAGAGCAAAATATTTTGATGAGCTTAGAAAGAATTATCGGGTAAGACGTGAGTTTAACAACTATACAATAAAATTCAATTTCTCTGATGCTGAATTAAAAAAGAAATTAGAAACACTTCGTTTTAAAGTTATTTAGCCAAAACCATTTTCCGCACAACTAAATTATCCCCGGTATAGAGAGCATAAAAATAAATTCCGGATGAAAGTGAAAAGCTTAGAGTATTGAACTTATAACTATAAGCGCCCGGCAGCTGATACTCATTTACAAGCATTGTTACTTCCCGACCAAGTGAATCGTAAACTTTTAAGTTAATAAAACTCGCTGACGATAATTGATAACTAATAACCGTACCCGGATTAAATGGATTAGGATAATTTTGATATAAAGCCAGCTCGTTTGGAATAGTATTTTCTACCGAGCTGACAGTTTGCAAGCCGGCATAGCCTGCAAGGGTTGCAATTGCAAGCTTTGCACATTTTTCGAAGTAAGGTCTGTTAATAAATTGAAGCAGATCGTTAGATGTGTGATAATAAGCATTAAAATCCCGTTTGCCGTTTAAGTAAGAATAATTTTCGATCAGTAATATTGCCGAGTAATTTTTATTCCAGAACGAAGAGTGATCGCTGTTAGGAATTCCCGGATTTATTAACGCAAGATTTAAACCTATTTCATATAAATAATTAGTACTTATCATTTTGCTGGCGACTAGATTTGAATTACTAATATCTTTCGAATGTATTTCAGCTAAATAATCATTATCACTATCCCACCCGATCATATCAATATTAATTACAGCAATGATACTGTCCTCTTGAGAACCAGCTAGCTGAGCATAATAATTACTTCCGTTTAAACCTGTTTCCTCGTTATCCCATAAAGCATATACAATTGTATAATCGGTTTGAAATTTGGAAAGGATTCTTGCTGCTTCTAATACTGCAGATGTTCCGCTTCCGTTATCGTCCGCTCCCGGTGCAGATCCCAAATAGGGTCTGCTATCAAAGTGAGCGCAGATTATTATTTTTTGATTAGGTTTCTTTTTCCCGTATTGTATTCCAATAACATTTCCCCCGCCTCCGTCAAATCTTTGTATCGAAGAATTTAAACCAAATTTCTGAAGCCGCCTTTGTAAATATTCTTCAGCTAATAAATTTTCATAGCTTGAATAAGAACGCGATGATATAAAAACGTTACCGCTTGATAATGTAACCGCTTTTTCCCCGGTTAACTCTTTCAAGTTCTCATAGAGCGAATCAATATTTACCGAATTGATTATTGAAGAAATCATGGGATCGGTCTGAGCATTTACAAAACTGTTCCCTAAAAGAATGACAATAATTAAACAGTAGATTATTTTTCTAATCAAAACAAACTCGAATTGTTGACTGCAAATCTAAAAAAGATTGCTCCTAAGACAATCTCATGTGTACTTGCATTTCTATTTTACTCGCCTTATATTTTCAGTCAAATTTACGTAATTACCTAATTAATTAAGTGAAAATATGCTTGACGACTTAGATATAACCATTCTTAAGAAACTACAGGAAAATGGAAGGACTAAAAGAAACGAATTAGCCGAAGCTATTGGTTTATCCGTTCCTTCACTTAGCGAACGGCTTAAAAAGCTGGAAGACAACGGAGTGATTGAAGGTTATTATACAAAAGTAAACCGTCACTCATTTGGTCTTGATATTATGGCGTTCGTTTCCGTCATTATGGATTCTTCCAAGAATTATGAAAAATTTTCCGACCTGGTAAAAAAGACTCCGGAAATTCTTGAATGTCATGCAATCCTCGGTGAAGGATCTCACATTCTAAAAATTGTTGTAAAAGAAACTAAGGCACTGGAATCTCTTCTAAGCAAAATTCAATCATGGCCCGGCGTTACACGAACTATAACAAGTTTTGTTTTATCGTCAATGAAAGAGACAACAAGTTTAAACTTACAATCTAAAAAGGAGTAGTAATGGCAAAGGCAAATTCTCCCGCACTTAATGTACTCTCGTACATAAAAACGAATAAGATTCAATTCGTTGATTTCAAGTTCATGGATTTTCCCGGACAGTGGCAGCATTTCTCTGTCCCGGTCAATCAACTTAATGAAGATTCTTTTGAAGACGGATTCGGTTTTGACGGTTCGTCAATACGCGGCTGGAAAAATATTCATGAAAGCGATATGCTGATCATTCCGGATGCATCAACAATGTTTCTCGATCCGTTCATATCGCTGCCAACAATTTCTATGATCTGCGATGTATATGAACCGGCAACAAAAGAAAAATACTCACGCTGCCCGCGCAACATTGCACAAAAAGCCGAAGCATATTTGAAATCAACCGGTATTGCCGATACGGCATACTTTGGACCTGAGGCAGAATTTTTTGTTTTCGATGATGTGCGTTTTGATTCCGGATCCAATTTTTCTTTTTACTCTGTTGATTCCGTAGAAGGAAAATGGAACAGCGGACGCGAAGAAGATCCGAACCTTGGTTATAAACCCCGCTACAAAGAAGCTTACTTCCCCGTTCCGCCAACCGATAAATTGAATGATCTTAGAAATGAAATGGTTGTAAATTTAATGAATATGGGAATCGAAGTTGAGACACAACATCATGAAGTTGCAAGCGGAGGACAATGCGAAATTGATCTACGGTTTGCACCTTTGCTAAAAGCTGCCGATCAATTATTAATGTTTAAATATGTTGTAAAAAATACAGCAAGAAAAAACGGAAAGACAGTTACATACATGCCTAAACCGATCTTCGGGGATAACGGAAGCGGCATGCACGTGCATACAAGTCTATGGATGAAAGGTAAACCTCTTTTTGCAGGCGGTGGTTATGCAGGATTAAGTGATATGGCTCTTTATTTTATAGGCGGACTTTTGAAACATGCAGCATCTTTACTTGCATTTACAAATCCGACAACTAATTCTTATAAAAGATTAGTCCCGGGTTTTGAAGCTCCGGTTAATCTTGCTTACTCGCAAAGAAATAGAAGCGCTTCAATTAGAATTCCAATGTTCTCCAACAATCCTAAAACCAAACGCGTAGAATTCCGTTGTCCCGATCCGTCAAGCAATCCTTATCTTGCCTTCTCCGCAATTATGATGGCAGGTCTCGACGGAATAAAAAATCGGATTGATCCGGGCGATCCGCTTGATAAAGATATTTATGATCTATCGCCGGAAGAATTGAAAGATGTTCCATCAACTCCGGAATCACTTGGAAAAGCATTGGAAGCTTTAGCCGATGATCATGAGTATTTATTAAAAGGTGATGTATTCACCGAGGATGTAATCAACACCTGGATAAATTATAAAATCTCTAAAGAAATTAAACCTATGGCATTACGCCCGCATCCGTTCGAGTTTGAAATGTATTTTGATGTGTAGGAAATTAGTATTTAGTAGGTAGTATTTAGAAATTGTAAAATGGCGGACACTGTCTGCCATTTTTCTTATTGAGCATTTTCCTTATTTAGAATCTTAGTTATGTTTTATTATCTAAGTTAATAATTTGTGTTACGTGCTCGTTATTGTATTTGTTTTGTGTTACTCTCGTGTAATACAAACTTATTCGTATTATTTATTTCAACTTCCGTTTTTTCTTCTCAGTCAACTGCAAATAATTTTCTTTCGAGACTACTCTTTTACCGGTTACTTTTTCGAGAGCTTCTCTTGCATCGCCGGCAATTTTACCGCCTTTCTTTGCGGCAGTTTTATTTTCAACAAATCCCTTTGCATCTGCTTTCTTTGTTATTTCTGTCGTTGATGCTTCACCCAACATCGTAAAAATCAATTCAAGGTCGTTCATATGATCTCTAAGGTTTTCTCCTTTACCGGGAAGATTTTTAACTGCTTTGTATTCCGAAGGCGTTAATCCAAATGTTGCTTTGCTTATTTCGGAAGTTAGAATAGCAAATTCAATTTGTTCTTTAACACCGCGCTTCTTCCATTCGTCGGTTAATTCATCCCGAACTGCAATGCCGCGTATTCTTTTTTCAATCCATTCATCACTGTAACCTTTCGCTCTGTAAATTTCTCTAATTCTTTTTGAAGCGAGTTCGGGGTTTTCAATTTCCTCCAGCTGTTCGTAGCCAACTTTTGCAAGCCAGCGTTTGAATGGTTCCGCTTTAGGAGATGGAATTGATTGAATTATTCTAAACAATCCTTCAACGCTGGCACAATTGATCTTTTGTTTTCCTCCGGATGTTTCCAACTCAAGGGGGGTGACAATTTGTCCCCACCCTTTTGAAAGTTCATCATCGCGCTTTCGCATCTTTTTAATGTAGTCGGTAGCGTTTGGTGAATCAGTTAATGCTTCAACTACATCAGCTACAGAGAAATACCATTTTTGTTCTTCATCATTCCACACTGAACGAATTTTTTTTGATTCGAATAGTTTTATGCTGCTCATCTAAAGCCCCCTTTACACTGTTCTAAATTCTATGTTAGCGTCTTTCATTTGTCCTTCGAATAGTTTTATAACTGATTCGATAGAATTTATTTGGTATTCTTGTTTAGAATCGAAATGGAGTTTCATGATTATAATAATTTAAGAGAAACATGACACGAATACTTTATAGAATAATTTATTGATTAAATGGTAAATCTTTTTCATGAGCCGTCTCGAAATATTCCAACAATGATGAAAGTAATTCTCCAGAATTTTTAAAATAATTTTTCAAAAATGTAGCAGTGTCAATATTCAAATAATAAATAGATTCTGTCGGGATTTGTCTAATATTAAATTCTGGTAGTTCAGAATAAAAAGCATTACGTTGAATATTTTCCAAATAATCAGTTAGAATAATTTTTGTTTCACGATCTTCATCATTAAGAATTTTTCCAAATTGTGGATGGATTATAAAATTATTCTCGTTTAGCGGTCCTTTTGCAAAATATGGATTTACTATAATTAATTTTTTATTACCATTTGGTGCTTCCAAAATTGCATTAAAAAGGAGATTATTTATATATGGATCAAAAAAACTATAGCCAACAACAAAAAAGTATGATTTAGATTTTAAGGATTCGTTGAAGTTATGAATTAGACTAAAAAATGGTTCAATAGAGAAAATCTTTGTACCATGACCAAAAATAATAAAAGGGTCGTGTTCAACTTCATTGTTGTTAGAATCACTAGCCACATATTTATCTTTCTCTTTTACGCTGCCATCAGTGTTTCTTATCCAGTCCATAGAGCCATGTAGTTTATACAAATTTATTCTATTGTCCTCATGGGGGTGGGGCTTGTAGTTCAGACCACGCCACTCACCACTACAAAACCCACGATATGGTGTAATCTTTTTAGTATTGAAATGTTCTTCTATCACTAAGTCATTGTTCAATGTATATAGCTCTAACAAAAATTGGTTAGAACTATTTTTCTCTAAAAAATCGTCTAAGGGATTTAAAAAACTAGTATCAGAAATTTTTAACCATTCTCCTAATAACTGATTCTTTAGAGTATACTCAATTTTTTCAAACAGATTATATCCAGTTAGGGCACTCTCAGTCTCTTTATATTTAGTTTCAAGAAATATTAGCTTATCAGCCCAATTCCCAGTCACGGGATAAGGCAAAAAATTCTCACGATTTTTAATACGTCTCACTAATAATGCTAATTCTTCAATGTTAGTGTTAATAGGATATTTATTATAGTTTTCAAGGGAACGCCACTTTGCATGATATTCTAAACAAGAGAAAAGGAATTTAATCGTTTCATTTTCGTGTTCTGTAAAATATGCATTGCTATTATTACATATAATATCTTCTAAGGATTTAAGCATATCACCAGACATCTTGCATCCGGCATGATTAGAGAAGCCAGCACCAAGAAAAAACAAGCTTTTATTTATAATAGTCGTAGTATCCATAACGTTTAGATAAACCAAGCTGTGTTTTGTGATACTTCATTCATTGGGATTATATTATTTTCAAAGTGAAGTGCAAAATCAGCAATAAGTTTTGAATATTGAGTTGTAACGGGTTGACTTTGTTGTCTCAAAGCTTTCCAATAAAGTCGTGAAAATTCATATACTTGACTTAATAACTCCTTATGTGTAAATCCTCCACTTTCTGTATTATAAAGTTTGATTTTCAATGGATATTCATCAATATCTATATTCTTTAATGGTTTTTCCCAATATCTTAGATTGTTAAATAACAAAAACTCATTTTCTTTTCTTCTTAATTTGACATAGGTCCCACTAGTAGGCATCCCATAGTTATAATCAACATCGAAGCAAAGATCAGATTTATCTTTTGAGTCATTTATTTCAACTAAAGCAAACGGAAGATTAAAACGGAATTCATCTCTAATGAGTTGATTTATATCTTGAATGTCTCTCTTCTTTGGTGGTTTGTAATAATGTATTACTAGCCTTTCAGGTTTAATATTCTTGGATTGATTTAAATATGCTTTAATGGACTCCCGCAGGCTTATTATTAACTCATTTCTTTTTTGTGTTCTAGGAAATGAAGTAATTTGCTTCAATTTACCGCTGTTATCAAAATAGATAGCACTTCCAATCATATAATTATCATATAAATGAGCTTCGTTAAATCCAACGATTAGTTCCTCATAATTTTTTGTCTTTAATTTCCAAGGTACTCCACCAATTTTTGCTAGAATGGCGACAGATATATTAGCTAACTGATAGTGGAAAGTATTAGAATTTATTTTTTTCCCTTCTAAAAACTGAGAAGGAATACCTTTCTTTAACAAAACCTCTTTAACCTTGAAATATGAATTCATTTCGCTTTCTGAAGCAGTAAGCTTGGAATATGGGACAATCACTAAAGCAAAATAATTGGCGTAATTATCGTTGGCGAGTTTTTGCTCTAATAAAGTTGCTAGACCATTAATATCTGAATATTGAACTCTTTCATTAGAAAGATTGACTTGTATTCCGATATAACTCAATAATCCAGGAAAATGTTTAAGGCCTTTTTTAAGATGGAGGTATAGATTATTTGCTTGATCTTTGTTCTCGTATATAAAGAGGAATTTAATATTTTCTGCTTTTTCAGTGGCTATTTCAAAAGCGCCTCCTTCTCTTATCCCAGTTGCGGCATTTATATTTGTTTGGCCTTTACCAAACAGCATAAGATTATTGTCATAATTAACTTCTCCAATATCTGAAGGGTGAATTGATTTAAAGCCCCCACTTTCAAATATAATATCGTTATTGTATTCTGTAAGTAATATTTCGTATAAATCATTGATGAGGGAATGATATTCTGGGTAAAACGTTTTCTTAATAATTTGCTTAATCCCAAGACCCTTTCTAGTATTAAAATCTGCAACGATTTTCTTTAATTCAGAACCCTCTACAAATTTATATTTCTTAATTAATCCTTCCTTCGTAACAACCTTCAAATCAGCAGTTATGTATTCACTCTTATAGGGAAGCAAGATAGTATTAGTACTATTAACACTAATAGATATTTCATTGTCCCACGTATAAATGGTTATATCATATTTATTATATATATCCCAATTATCATTGTTATGTTTATTTGATTTTTGATAGACAGAAAGGTCAACACCCGTAATGTACGGTTCAACAAAAAAACCCCTTAATAAAAAAAATGTAATTAAAGATTCCTTTATATATGATTTTTTTAGAAATCCGATATTATTAAAATCGATTTGAGCAGTATGAGCAACATTATTTTTCGTTGAATTAAACCCATAGAATATTTTTGATTTATTTATATCAAAATCTTCTGGGGCTAATGAAAGAAATTTTTGTATTTCTTTAGAATATTCAGTCTTATTTAACTGTTCTACAAAATATGTTGCATCTTTAGCAAATGATAAATTATCGGTATATGAAAGTAAAAGTGATGTAGTTGTTTTTTCAAAACGATATTTAAATCTATTAATTATTAATTTTATCATGAGCCCCTCACACAGTTCTAAATTCTATGTTGGCATCTTTCATTTGTACTTTAGCAGAAGTTCTTTGCTGTAAAACTCTAAATACCTCAGATTTTCCAGCCCAATTGAGGTGATATCTTTCCTGGCTAAAATTAAGATCCTCACCCAAAACGGTCTTTAACTTTTCCCAATCAATTTTGTCTTCGGTAAAAGCTTCAGGATATAGTTCTTTTAGTTTGGAAAGTTTTTCAGAAAGGATATCTAATGATTGACCGTCCATAAGCCCATTCTTAATTAAGGAAGATAATTTTCAATAAGAATTTAATACAAATTATGATTTATTGTTAAAAGAATAATCTTTATAGTAAAACAATCTCTTGTGTTCTAAACGCACGCGGGAATTGGCTTTTCAATCCGTCTTTGGAAGCAACTGCTGTTCCGAGAAAATAATTTTTGTACTTAGTAACTTTTTGCCCGCCAATTTGGAAATGTTTTTTAATTGTTCCGCCGCTGAAATAAATATTAAGTTCGGCAACGTTATCTAACACAATAATATTTTTTGTAATTGCTGCACTGAAGACTTGCGCGGCAAGCGGGTTTAGCTGAAGAATGCCGCGCTTATCAATCGTCCCAAGCCGTGTTCCAATTCTATTAAATGATTCGAGATGATCACTATTCCAATCATTACAAACAAAATGAATATCATTGTTCTTGATCAAATATTTGTAATCATCAAATTTCTTCCGATCTATTCCGTAATAATCGGAAAGAACTTTTAGATAATTATTTACTTTACCACTAGATGATTTTATCAGATCATATTTTTTTTCTTGTCTTACTGTTCGCTCTAACGGTTCGGTTTTATCAATCTTTTTCAGTTTGGCAACAAAGAATCCCTCACTTTCAATTTCCCATGGAAAAATTCTTCTGCATTTCTTCAACTCACTGCTAAGAGTTTCATTCCCAAACTTTGTATATCCTTCATTGCTTTTAACAGGCAATTCAATCACTTCAAGTTCAACCGGATATTTATTCAATACTTTGTTAATTATAATCTCATTCTCTTCAAGTGTTAAAGTACATGTTGAATAAACAATCTCGCCGCCAACCACGCACATTTTTATGGCAGCAATAAGAAGACGCATTTGCAGATCCGACATTGCTTCTGCTTTACGCTGGTCCCACCAATTACTAACCTCGCCTTTTTTCTGAACGATTCCCAAAGCGCTGCACGGTGCATCAACCAAAATTTTATCAAACCGGTTTTCAAATTGCCTGCTTAGTAATTCTCCTTTGCCGTGTAAAATACCAACATTTACCAAGCTCATTTTATCAACATTGAAGACAAGACTCTTCAAACGGTCTACGGAAATTTCATTTGCTATCAACGTTCCGCGGTTGTTCATTAATTCTGCAAGCTGTGTTGTTTTAGAACCCGGCGCAGCGCATAGATCTAAAACTGCATCGTTGCTACTTGGATTAAGAACAAGAGCCGGGATCATTGATGACAAACTTTGTAGGTAATACTTGCCTAAAATAAACTCCAACGTTTTGCTTACGACATTTTCGCCGGAGATTATACGAAATGCCTTTTTAATATTCGGGATTGACTGGAGTTTAATTCCGTAACTCATCAAGCGTTCTTCCAGATCATAATTTTCATTCAGTAAAGAAGTCCTGAGATACGGTTTGTATTGACTGTCGTGATATTGTTTGTAATTAATTAAAAATTCTTCACCAAAGTGCGTGCGGATATAATCCGTTATGTTACTGCTAAGTTCTATCAAACTATTGTCGTGTGAGGTTGAGTGAGTTGAATACTTGTATCGAATTTCTTTTAAATCCCTTGGAGTTTGGAAAATTCTGCTTGAACTCTTTTTCCATTTCTTTTAAGAATGAATCGAGATGTTTTTCGTAATCGCGGACAGCTTCGTAAACTTTCATCGCTTCTCTTGGAATTTTTATCTGCAGCGGCTTTAACCTGTTTGCATAGAGAACATACTTTGCCTTAAAGTGATCGTCTGTGGTAAAAATAGTTTCGCCAAGTTCATTTGTAATCTGATAGCTGTCAAAAAACGGCGGAGGAAGGAAAAGAATTTTTCCCGGCAGAGAAATTTCTTCATATCCATCAGGGCTGATAAAATCATCCGGAAATGATTTTAACTTCTCCTTGATTTTCTCGACCCAATTCTGTGAAAATTCTTTTTCTGTCATGTTATTTTATCGGTCATTTAAAATTTATATCAACAGCTTCCGGTCTTTCGATCCAATCAGCTACAAAAACATTTGTATCGCGCGACGGTTTTCTATCACCTCTTCTGTTCGAACAAAAGACTATTTTTTTGCCATCGTATGAAAACATAGGAAATGCATCGAACGTTTCCGAGCTAGTAATTTTTTCAAGCCCTGTGCCGTCTATATTAATCATAAAGACATCGAATATTCTACCGCCTTTATCAACCGAATGATTATTGGAACAAAATAAAATCTTTTTCCCATCGGGATGAAAGAAAGGAGCCCAATTGGCGCCCGGAAGATGTGTAACCTGTTTTGCATTCTTTCCTTCAATATCGGCTACAAAAACATTTAGCTCTTTCGGCTCAACATATCCCTCGGAAAGTAATTTCTTATATGTTTCAGCACCTTCGCCTTGCGGTCTGCTTGCACGCCAAACAATATGTTTTGAATCGCGTGAAAAGAAAGCGCCCCCGTCATATCCCAACGTGTTTGTAAGCTGCAAATATTTTTGGGTTTTAATTTCATACCGCCAAAGCTCCAAGTCACCCGAGCGTGTTGAAGTAAAGATTATATATTTGCCATCCGGCGATACTGTGGCTTCGGCATCGTAACCTTTTCCTCCAATTAAAATTTTTGGGCTTGATCCGTCTTGGTTGGCAACATAAATATCATAGCTGTCAAACAATGGCCAAACATACCTTCCGCTTGTAAACATTTGATGCTCTGGACATTTATCGCCCAAAGCATGGGTAGAAGCATAAATAATTCTTCCGTCCTTAAGAAAATAACTGCAAGTGGTTCTTCCCTTACCCGTTGAAATTAGCTGATACTGTTTTCCATTCTCAAGCGGAGAGCCGTCAATATTCATTCTGAAAATTTGATCGCACGGCTGCGAATTTATTTCGCTCCAATCGCTTTGAAATGTTAATTGTTTATTATCAAAACTCCAATATGCTTCGGCATTGTTCCCGCCGAAGGTTAGCTGTTTTATATTTCGTAGATGAGTTTCACCGGGAAATCGAAGTGTGTCCTGTGCCGGGTCATAATTTTGTTTTTGTACCGACGACGTGAAAGAGAATAGCAGCGGCATTACGAAAAGAATTAGTAATAAGGAAGTTCGTGAAGAAATAATTTTATTTTTCATCAAAGTTTGTTCTTTCAATAAATGTTACTGAAGTTTAATAACCTTTTTGTCTTTACGGAACAGGAAATAAATTCCAAGGATTACAAAAGGAATACTTAAGAGTTGTCCCATATTTAAAAACATATTTTGTTCAAAGACCGATTGGTTTTCCTTAAAGAACTCTACAAAAAATCTGAATCCAAAAACTGAGATAAGAAACAATCCGAAGAACAATCCGTTCTTAAATTTTCCTTTAACTCTAAAATAGAACGAGAGTAAGAAAATAAAGATTAACAGATATGCTATTGCTTCGTAAAGCTGTGCCGGATGACGTGGAATATTATCAACCGAGACAAATACAAATCCCCAATTACCGTTTGTCGGCTTACCAATTATTTCCGAGTTAAAAAGATTTCCCATACGTATAAAAAATCCCGAGAGTGCAACCGTTATAACTACCCGATCCATGATCCATAAAAATGAAATATCTTTTTTCTTCTTCGAATAAAGAATGAGTGCGGCTATTATTCCGATCCCGGCACCATGACTTGCCAGTCCGCCTTTCCAGATTTGAAGTATTTCCAACGGATGACTTAAATAATAATCGGGATTATAAAATAGACAATGACCAAGGCGTGCACCAAGAACGGTTCCAAGAATCATGTACCAAACTAAATCGTTTAAATCATGTTCAGATTTATTTATCCAAAAACGACCGTGAAGAGTGTTTGGCATTTATAGTCCTAGATCTTGTTTTTCGAAGTATATACAAATATATATCGTATGTCAATAATTATATGTTGTTTAT
>Ga0209417_1005843_pt1 | contig 13205 bp, 8 predicted proteins | sample RifGroF2_FD_184002 | JGI IMG/M metagenome (GOLD analysis project Ga0209417, IMG submission 184002) | Groundwater microbial communities from Rifle, Colorado, USA - Groundwater F2 (SPAdes) (version 2) | ecosystem: Environmental > Aquatic > Deep subsurface > Groundwater | place: Rifle, Colorado... | reverse complement strand
ACGGTCATCACCACCAACCGCGCCTTGACCCTGGCCTTTACCAACGAGTTTCTGTGGGCCGATCAGGTGGTCGTGGCTCATAACGAAGAATTCGTCGATTCGGTTACCTACCCCTTCGCTCGTCTGATCGACCATACCCTACCGGATGGCAGCAACGGCATCCGCGACATATACATGTATCTGCGCTACACCAACAACATCCGCAACGCGCTCTTTATGGGACGTGCGCTCTTGGATACGGAAATGCCCAGTCTTTTGTCGATTAGCCCGTCGGATGGATGCGTGACCAACCGCCTGCATGTGGATATTACCGGGCTGGCCACCGACAACCTGGGCGTTGTAAGAGTCCTTGTAAACAGCAACTGGGTAGACGGCATTTCCAGCGGGCGGTTCTACATGGTGAGGCATCTTCTCCAACCCGGAACGAACACGCTGAGCATCGAAGTGAGCGATCAGGTTGGGCATACCGTGAGCACGCAACTTACCGTGACGGTCGAGACCGCCGGCGATACCAACGCACCGCAAGCCGCGCTCGACCTGCCCAGGGATTACGAAATCACGGGCGAGCAGACCAACTTCTTCGACCGGACCACCTACGCCGACTCCAAGGACTTGTATGTGCGGGGTCATGCCGACGCCGATGCGGAATGGGTGTGGCTCTATGCCGAGAATGGCGAAGGAGCCACCAATTCGAAAACGACCATGGGACGGCTGGGGACTCAATTGCTCGGGCGCGTGGAGTTATTCCCCGGCAGCAATTGGGTGTGCGTCGCGGCGCAAGACGCCGCAGGAAACCTGAGCACCAGCCGGTATGCGGTCATCCGCGACACCAATTATATCTTCAAAATCACCTATCCGGCGCCTTATGCCGAAATGAACGGGACCAACATCGTGGTAAAAGGCGAAATCTCGGCTAATCTAGCCGGAGCGGTGATCGCCGTGAACGGAGTGGGCATCCAAATCGGAACCCCCACCAATGGCGCTTGGGCCTTCCAAACCACCCAAGCGGTCGGCATGGCGGTTGGCTTGAACCATATCGAAGGCGTTGCTAACGTCAACGGTCGATCCCTTTACGTCGATCCTCCGTTTACCGAGTATCAGATGTTGAGCTTTAACTATAAGCTGGATTACAAAACGTATAGCGAAAGCTCGAATTACAGGATTTGGCAATCGGCCAGAAATTCCGTGGATTGGATGGGACCCTCCGCTACCTATTCGCAGCGTTCGGTCGGACAGTCAAAAACCTGCATCATGATGACCAATTATAATCTTAGCGGTTGTTACGACCTGCCGATCGATTCTTTGGTGAATGTTACTCTGTCCAGCCAGTTGACCTGGGCGCATTTCGGCTTTACCGAAAACGAAACCGCCAGCTCTCGCACAACCAAGCAATATCGCGACACGGAAGTGCGCTTCGTCAAACACGCCGAAAGCGACGAAGAGCAATGGGTCTTGCTGAAATTCGATCCGCTGATGATGGGCAATGAAATCCTGAATTCCGCTTCGGCGGCTCAAGTGTTCTTTCGCGGCAGTCCCGGCATCAGCATCGGGTACAATGGCACGGTGGGCTTTGTGACCAAGATCAAGCCCAACGTCGAACAGAGGGTGACCGCCGGAGACTTCCAATGGCCCAGTCATCCCAACCAACTGTGGAAAGGGCATCTTCTCTCTATCGCCAGGGTGTCGAATTCGGTCTTCAGAGTTGATATCGTTCAGCCAACTTCTAATTCCAACCATGTGTACTTGGGTGAGGCTGATTACAATGCTACCGGGCCTATTACGTTCAAAGCTCGAGTTCTTCCTCTGGAGTACAATTATACGAGCAACATTGTGTGGAACTTTCGCCTCGAATACGAGACAGATGGCAGTGGGAGACCGCTTACGAACAACGTCTCTTCATCCAGCGGAAATAATCAGGCGTTTAATTTGAACTATATCTCAAAGGGCGGGCGCTTACGCATAACCGCATCTGCTAATATAAACGGGGTTATTCACTCAACCACCATTACAAATTTCATTACGGGTGTGAGTATATCGAATGCTGTCATTACTGAACGTCTTAATGCTCTATACACTCCATCAACAGGGGGGACCCCAAGTTTGTTGACAGGCGTTGCTATGAAGGAGAGCACCTATCGCCAGTTCTTTAATAGCTTCACGAAGTATAATTTGTCTGCACGATGGCCTATCGAGAATATCTCCTCAACACCGCCACAGGGCTCCTTCATTGGAATGATGCAGGTTCCCGTAGCAATGGACACGGCGTGGGATTGGCTTGTGAATACACAAACAGGGGCCGATATTTTTGCAGAAAAACTCGATGCTACAGTTAATGAAGTTACCAACCAACAAGCTGCTAAGCCGGGATTACGCGACCTCACTGGCGTTGAATTGGAGAACTATGCACTCGGATTTTATGGAGGGTTCAGCGACCGCTATTACACCCCCGTGCAAAATGGGGGACAATGGGAATGGCAAACCAGTACACGCCAAGATTTGATTGATTACGTCGATGTGATTAGAAACAATATTCAATAGCAGAGGAATCAACAATGATTCAAAATATTACAGTACATGTTGTATTTTTTATGGCGATTTTCTCAGTGACCACACATGCAGCCGATGTTTCACCTCTCCTTCAGCGCAACAATTGGGAATTCACGCAAGAGGAGCTTGCAAAGTTGAATTCGGCGAATGTAACAGAACTTGACGACACCATCACCAAGCTAATCGCCAAGACGACGGGGAACTTGCCAACTGGGGTTCTCATAGGCTTTAAAGTAGTCGATCTTAATGATGACGGCATAAGCGAGATTATTGCTCGCGTCGATGTCAGTGGCCGAGGGCTCTTGCGCGATGTAACTATCATTTCACGAAATGATGGCGTCTATCACTATGACACAATTCCCGCCTACGGGGGAATGACACAATTATGGAAGTCAGATAAAGAACAACTGCTTGTTACCTCGCAGCCTGCATGCGACCTCTCTCGATCTGACCCGCTGATCACCTACCCGCTTCTTTATTCATGGACAGGATTGAAGTGTAAGGATGTATCAAAGCAAGCCAGGGCGTACTACGAGACATCTTTCCTCCCATCGATCAAGGAATCATTGGAGCGAGCAAAAGAAGCGGCTCCGACAACAGAGTCACGTGAAGACAAGCTTCGAAGGGTCTTACGCATAGTGGGCTTGAGTCGTGCCTTGGTACGAGTCAATAATCTTTTCGACAAACCGCTTTTTTCGCGGAGCGAAGTTGCTGATTTGAAGAAGACTTTGGAATCGCTCGATCTCTCAAGCGAAGACGATCTCCGCGGAACGGGGACGCCTCTGTTGCACGAGGCGAGGGGCATGATTACAGCCGAAATGTCGAGACTCACGCACGAAGGCTATTAAGTTCTTCTTTGCATAAAACCGCGCTGAATCCGCCGCGTCAGACTGTAAATTGTCGACGAGAAGCGTCAGCAAGGAGGGCCATTAGAGGGCCATTAGGGTCAGGGCCATTAGGGTCAAACCTAGAAACTAGCACTTCAGACATTTTTCGCCTATTTTTGCGCCTCTTGCGCCTTTTCGCGGCCATCTCTTGGCCTTCTACGTTCTCGCGCAGCAAGACATTACCTGACAGCATCCTCTGATTGTGGTATTTCTATGTATGGGAAATTCAGGTCAGCTTTATGAAAAAGAAATCACAACGGAAACCTCTGTCCGCATGGGAACAAGCCCGGGCGTATGGGTGCGACATGGCGCTCCTGGACGAATGTTTGCGCCGAACGCCGTCCGAGCGAATAGCTCGGCATCAAGCTTGTTTGGATATGGTGGTTGCATTACGTAAAGGAGTAAAGGCACGGCGTGAGAAATCTCGGTGATCTTTTAAAACGACTGACCGAACACAAGGTTCAATATGTCTTGGGGAACGATTGCGCCTCTTGCGCTTTTTCGCGGCCATTTCTTGGCCTTCTACAGTCTCGCACCGCACCACTCATACTCGCGGGCAAGGCTCTCGACAACGCCCTCACGCTGGAGTTCCTCGGGCAGCACGTGGAAGGTGTAGGTTTCGATTTCCATGTGCTCGGTCAGGCTTGCTTTCAGGCTTTCAAAAAAGGATGCGTCCAAGAGGCGGGCGGTGGACGACAGGCGGCCTGTCCCTTCCCAATAAAGCGGCACATGGCAATGCACCCGGATCTCCTCGGCGCCTTGCCAGGCTTTTCGGGCTTCCGGCAGATCGGTCCATTTTTTTAGCGATCCGTTCGGGAATCGTGCGCCGACCTGATGCAGATACGTCGGCTCCTCAAAACCGGCCAAAGCCTCTTCGGCGTGCAGCCAGCCGGAAACCGCCGGCGCCGCGCTCAACTGAACCCGCGATATCCGGATGCCTTCGCGCTGATACAACGCCAGGGCCTCCGCCGGCGATTCGAAGCCTACGGCCGCATGGCAGGCGTCGAGGCAAACGCCGATATGTTCGCGGAGAAGCTCTTCATGGGCGCCGGCCGTATAAAGGCTTTTGAAAAAGTTCACGGTCTCCGCCGTCGTCTCCAGATAACAACCCGGCTCCGGCTCCAAGCCCAGATGTATTGTCCGTCCGGTCTCGTCTTTCAAGCGGGCAAAATGCGCCGCGGTCTCCTGCAAATGGCGAATCGTCTTTTCGCGATCGGCCTCGCCGCGAATCCAGGGTCTGAAAGAACCGGGAACCGTGCTGATACTGCCGCTCATGCCCTCCGGCAGCAGCCGCGCGAGGATATCGCCCAGCCGGCAGGTATAATCCAAGCGCTCCGGCGTCGTCCAATCCGGCGCATAGACTTGTTCCTTCACCCCCGCCCCGTGAAATCGGCCATAAGGGAATCCGTTGATCATGGGCACGTAGAGGTCGTTGGTTTTCAGAAAAGCGTGAAATTCGTCCAATCGCTCCGGACGGGAAAGCTCCAGGGCCGCGTCATGGCCCAACCTCAGGCCCAATCCGAAAGGCCGGCGGGCAGGAATGCCCGCCCTCCGTTGCACCCGATCCCTGACCGCCATCGCCTTCTCGCGTATGGACGCAAAAACCTCGGCCCAGGATTCCCCGGGATGTACGTTCAGGCAGTAAGTCAGATGATTCATTTTTCAACCACGAATGAACACGAATAAACACAAATTAAGGAGATCTCAATTCGTGTATATTCGTGTTCATTCGTGGTTTCCTCTCTTCAGATTTCCGATTTCAGTTTTTGAATGGCTTTTCGCACTTCCGCGGCATCGAGCTGGTTCGCTTCCATTTTTTGTCCGATGCCCCGGGGAAACGTGACGCACAACTCGCCGCCGAGATGTTCTTGAAAATCCTGGAGCCCCGCGAGAAGGTCGAGTACGCCTTTTTTATCCGTATTTTCCAACTCCGGATACCACAGCGTCAGTCCCGCGGCGCGCAGGCCCGTGAGAATCCGGTCCAGCTCCGCTGTCGCGATCCATTTTTGCTTCGCCGCGTAAATGGAATCCAGCGCGATGCCGACGGCTACCGCCTGCCCATGTCCGATCCGGTACTTCGACATGGCCTCCAGCTTATGGGCCGCCCAATGGCCAAAATCCAGCGGCCGCGCCGATCCGTATTCGAACGGATCTCCACTCGTCCGGATGTGTTCCAGATGCAATTCCGCGCAACGGACGATCGTTTGCTCCAGCACCGCCCGATCGCGCGACTTCAAGCGCGCCGCGTGGTCGCAGAGAAAGGTAAAAAATTCGGCATCCTTGATGATGGCCACCTTGAAGGCCTCGGCGATGCCGGCGCTCCACTCCGCGTCCGGAAGCGAATCCAGCCAATCGAAATCGTTGAGCACGGCAAAGGGAGGAGCGAACGTGCCGGCGATGTTTTTCTTGCCGTCCCAGTTAATCGACGTCTTCACCCCCACCCCCGAATCGCACTGCGCCAGGGCGGTTGTGGGCATACGAATCACCCGCAGGCCCCGATGAATCAGCGAAGCGGCAAACCCGATGGCGTCCAGGACCGCCCCGCCGCCGATAATCAGCACGAACCCATGCCGCGACAGGCGTTGTGCCACGAAGCTATTCATCACGCCCAACAGCAGCATCCCATCGCCCTTCACATCCTCGCCGCCGGGAACTACGCGAGGCGCTGCCGCCAACTCCAGCGACTTGGCGTGCGCCTTGAAATACAGCTCCACTTTCTTGGGAAGGTCTTTGTGGGTTTTGGTCACCCCCGCATCGATGAACACGGAAACCCGATGCCGCTGCTTTTCCCCCAGCCTGTCGATCGTCTCGGCCAGCAAATCGTTTGCCGGCGCCAGCACATCCCGCGAAAAAGTCACCGGGTAATCGAACGGCGCTGCAAAGGACTGTTGAATTGTTTTGGTAGTTTTTGTGGACATATATTCGCGACCATACACGGCCTGATTTTCAGGTACTTCCTCATAATCGTAATCTTAATCGTAATCCTAATCCCTCTTAGGAGAGGTGCAAGATTAAGATTACGGAAGTCGATCTTCTTGACCCAGACGTACAAAGAGCATACGATCGCCTCTACGTCCGTGGCTATACGAATGTGAAATGCGGAGGTATTTCTATCCATTAGCGTACGGCTTCGCTCTCCGATTCTTTCGAATAAGATCGACAAACGATCAAATGCGAAAAAACGAATACAGTCTGAGTATCTTTTCGGTCAGAAATACCAATTGCTTCAAATATGCCCTTTGCGCCATTATTTGCGCGTCCATTTCCGCAACTCAAGCCGATGTGATCTGGTTTACGGGCAACAACCCGGTTACCAATCTTGAATATCAAACCGGGCAGTCTTCCGAAGGGCGAGGGCTCGCCGTGGATTGGAAGGATTCGACCATCAAGCCGACGGCGCCCCATCAGATTGGCGGCGACCGGGATGATTTGTCGGTCATCCAATATCAGCCGGTCCCCCCTCTTCAATCCTATACGCTCTTTTCGTTCAACAACGCCTTCGGTTCAGGCCCGAATCAGATATCGACCAGCAACATCGTCCTTTCCGCCCGGCTCTGGTTGAACGTGACTCAAGTGGCGGGCGTTCAATCCATCTCGATCCAAGGTCTTCGCGCGGCGGACAGCGACTGGAACGAATCCCAGGCCAGCTTTGCCTTGAAAGACGAAGCGTTGTCCACTGCCTGGTTTGGAGGCGGCGATTTTAGCGGTTCGCTTTTCAACAACTACGGAACCATCGGCAATCCCTCGACCACCGGCTGGGTTTACATCGACATCACCAGCGCTTTTCAAGACTACCAACACCAAATCATTTCCGGCATTGCGCTGATTTCTTCCTCGGAAGCCACCGCCGAAGTACATAATTTCTATGCACAATCGAACCAAGCCCTGGACGTACTGCAAGCGCCCGGCCTGTATGTCGCGTTCATGATCCCGGAACCCGGCGTGGCCGGTCTTATGGCTGGCGGCTTGGGCCTTCTGTGGTGGGCTCGCCGCAAAAGGAAAGTTCTTCTGCTGTGCGCCGGAGGATTGTTGCTGGGGGCGATTTTTCCGGCTCAAGGCGCCCAGGTTTGGCTGTATGGCGGCAATCAAGTGGCGGCGCTCGAGCAAGCCACCGGCCAATCGTCCGGGGGCACGGGGCAGTCGGTCGCGTGGAAAGATACCCAATTCAAATCCAGCGCCACGATGCAGATAGGCGGCGGACGGGAGATCATTGGCGTAATTCAACGCCAGGCGATTCCTCCCTTGGAAGGATTCGTGATGCTCTCGCTGAACGACCTTTTCGGCACGACCGGCCGGCGGATACCGCCATCCTCCGACATCGATGAAGCCTGGCTGTGGGTCTATGTCGCTCAAACCACGAAACAAATGCCCTTATCGATTTTTGGCGTCCGGCCCGACGACCGGGATTGGGGCGAACAGGCCGCTTCTTTCCTGTTCAAGCAAAACACCCTTAATCAACTATGGGCCGCCGGGGCTGCCGGCAATGCCTGCACAACGGCCTACGGAACGTTCGAGGCCCCCGGAAAACTCGGCTGGTTCAAGGTTCCCGTGAATCTGGCGCAAGCGTTGGACGATTACCGGGACGGCCGAATCGGAGGCCTGGCGCTGCTCGCGCCTCCGGAAAGCACCACGGCGATTCGCACGTTTTATTTCTGCTCCAACGAGCACCCGCAAGCCGGTCTTCGGCCCGGGATTTTCGTGAGCTTTTCCGAGGCCGCTCATGCCCCGGCGTCCCAAAGCTGCGCCTTGAGCGCGCTCTCCGCGCAAAACGGCACGGCTCAAATCCGGGTTCAGGCGGCGCAGGCGGGCGATGTCCAAGTGGACGGCCGATCCGCGAGCTACGACTTTGGAGGCGTATGGACCTTCGAGCTGCCCATACCGCCGGACGAATCCAGCCAGACGCATCGAATCACGCTTTCCAATGCGGCCGGCATGGTCACTCAACGCGTGACGGCGATCGCTTCGTTTGCGCAAATTAATGGGTTTACGGTGCAGGACCAGCTCGCCGAGCTGCATTGGGAGCCCCGCTCCAACCGGTACGACGCCGTCTACTTCAGCGAAGACCTGGATTCGCCGGTCTGGCTGACGCTGCCCGGCACGGCTTCTTCGCCGGGCCATTCGTTGTTGAGCGCAGAAGCCGCTCTGGACCATGAAAAAGGCTATTTGCGCGTCAAATCCGTCGAGTTGAACATCGCGGAGTGAATCGGCGAGGGTCCGCGGCTTCGCGGACCTCTTCTCCCGGAGCTGCATCCAACCTCACCAAGCGCATCTCGACTGCTCCCCGCGCATATGAATAAGAATCCACGTCCTTACGGACGCGGCTACGTAGCCGCCGGCGTAAGCCGGTGGTTTCTTTCCAGTGCCAGACATTAAGGAGGGGCCGAGTCAAACTGCATCCGCCGCCGCAAATCGACCTTGCATCCCTTCATGTATGCTGTAGAGTCTAAGCCGCTGAATATTTGATAGATAGCACGAGCCGTCCTGCATAATCGCATGAATGGCTTATAGTCTTTTATAAACAAAAAGCAGAACGATAGATAAGGAGTCTTGGATCATGGCCGGCATTTTTAAAGCATACGACATTCGCGGGATTTACGGGGAAACGCTGACGGAAGACATGGCTTATAAAATTGGAAAAGCCTTCGCCACGTTCCTCCAATGCAAAAAGGTTGTCGTCGGCCGCGATATGCGTCCCCACTCGCAACCCCTGTTCGAGGCCATGGCCAAGGGGCTTACGCAGTTGGGCGCCGACGTCATCGATATCGGCATGTGCTCCACGCCCATGTCGTATTACGGGAACGGCAAGCTGGGCGCTGACGCCAGCGTCATGATCACCGCCTCCCACAACCCGGGCGAATGGAACGGCTTCAAGATCTGCCGCGAAAAAGCGATTCCCATCAGCGGCGCCACGGGCATCCAGGACATCGAGAAGATCGTCAACAGCGGGGCCTTTGCTCCGAACGCGGCGAAAGCCGGCTCCGTCTCGACCTACGACATCGTTCCCGAATACATTGCCCACATCCGCGAATTCGCGGATATCAAGCGCCCGCTGAAGGTGGCGGTGGATTTCGCCAATTCGATGGGCATTTACGAAGGGCGCGTATTCAAGGGCCTGTTCGAGGTCGATCCCCTGTTCGACACGCTCGACGGCACCTTCCCCAACCATGAAGCCAACCCCTTGAAGCTCGATACGCTCGAACCGATTCAGGAAAAAATGCGCAAGGGCCGATACGATTTCGGCATCGCGTTCGACGGCGACGCCGACCGCGCCGGATTCCTGGACGAAAAAGGCAACGTCATTCCGATGGACATGATCACGGCCCTCATCGCCCAGGCGATTCTCAAAAAGAACAAGGGCGCGGCCATCTTCTACGACTTGCGCAGCAGTTGGGCGGTCAAGGAGATCGTCGACGAAAATGGCGGACGCCCCATGATGTCCCGCGTGGGCCACGCCTTCATCAAACAGCAGATGCGCGATGCGGATGCCCTGTTTGCCGGGGAATTGTCCGGGCACTACTACTTCAAGGAAAACTTCTACACCGAAAGCTCGTCCCTGGCCGCGCTGTTTGTGGCCAACCTGATCAGCCAGTCCGGCCAACCGCTTTCCGAAATGATCCGCCCGATCCAGCGCTATTTCGCCAGCGGGGAGATCAACTCCGAAGTGCATGACATCGACCGGGTATTCAAACAACTGCGCGAGAAATTCGCCCAAGGCAAGGCCATCGAATTGGACGGTCTTTCCATTGAGTTTCCGGACTGGTGGTTCAATGTCCGCGCCTCCAACACCGAACCGTTGGTGCGCTTGAACCTGGAAGCCAAGACCAAGGCTTTGATGGAACAACGCCGAGACGAATTATTGGCCATTATTCGCGGGTAATCGTTAAATGACGCCCAAAGCTCTACGTGAAAAGGTCGCCAGAGAACACCTGAAACGGTTCGACGAAGAACCTCAGGTGTTCGCCTATGCGCCTGGCCGCGTGGAGATCCTTGGGAATCATACCGATTACAACGAAGGGTTCGTGCTGTCCGGGGCCATTCAAAACGGAATGTGCCTCGGATTTTCGATGGCGAAGGAGCCGGTGTGCACGGTGCATTCCCTGGACCTGCAGAAGGAAGCCTCTTTCAATCCGGAAGACTTCCAGGTGAAGGAGCAACCTTCATGGGTACAGGCCTTGCAGGGCGTGCTTAAACTGCTTTTCGAGCGAGGCAAACTGAAATCCTGCCCGGCCTTCAACATCACCATCGGAAGCAATCTTCCGATGGGGATGGGGTTGTCCAGCTCGGCGGCGCTGGATGTGGCGGCCGCCTTGGTATTGCGTCGATACCTAAGCCTGGATATTTCCCGCCACGATCTGGCCCTGATTTGCCAGCAGGCCGAGGAAAGCTATGCCGGGGTCCGTTGTGGCCTGCTCGATCCCATCACCAGCCTTTTCGGCGTCGATCAGGCGCTTTTATTGACCGACTTCCGCTCCCTGGAAGTCGCCCTGGTGTCGCCGGCGCCCCGCGTGGTCTTTGCCGTTTGTTCCACGGGAGTACGACACCAGCTTTCGGAATCCGCCTATAACGATCGGCGCGCGGAATGCGAAGCCGCCGTGTCCTTTTTTGCCCAGGCGCTTCCTCATCCGGTGAAAAGTTTGAGGGATGTGTCCTTGGAAGAATGGACGTCCCTACAAGCCGGCATGGACCCAACTCCAGCCCGGCGCGCCCGGCACATCTTCGGCGAAAATGCGCGGGCCCAAGAAGCCGTCGGACTGATCCGGGCGGGTCGTTACGAGGATCTGGGCCAGCTCATGTACGAATCGCACGAGAGCTCCATCAAGTACTTTGAAAACTCCAGCCCCGAGCAGGATTTTATGGTCAGCCAGGCGAAAATAATTCCAGGCGTTTTAGGCGCAAGGCTCACCGGCGGAGGTTTTGGCGGCAGCGTGTTGTTATTGCTCGATGCCGGTCGCGCTGCGGAAGCCTCCGCTGCTCTTGCCGACGCCGGCCGGAATCGACTCGGAACAACTCCGGAGATCTTCTCCGTCCGCCTATCCTCTTCCGCCAGAATTCTTCCCGGAACCCGAGCCGTGGAAGAGGCCTGATTTTTTCCGGCAGAATTACCGGCCAGGCAATTCCTTTCAAAGAAATTGAAATCAGGGTTGACGTCGCGCATATTTTGAGCCATAGAACAGGGCGTGAAAAACAGACCCCCCACCCGGGTTAACAAAGGGCGGCGGGGAAGTCTGTGCGATTTGGAGGATTGAAGGCGCGGTAGCCAAGTGGTAAGGCACGGGTCTGCAAAACCTGTATTCATCGGTTCGATTCCGATCCGCGCCTCCATTTTTTCACAAATCGTGCTTGTCCAGTTCTTGAAGGCTGCTATAAAAGGCACGCTTTGTTTGGATTGGCGAAAGCAGGAGGCCGATTTTCGATTCAGATAATTATAGAGGGATGACTATGAGCACACCCAAAGAACTTCGATATACCAAGACCCATGAATGGGTTCGACGCGACGGGAACCTTCTTACTGTGGGAATCACCGATTTTGCTCAGGAACAACTCTCCGATCTGACCTACGTCGAGTTGCCTTCCGCAAACGATGCCGTGACGGCGCAAGATGAAGTGGCCGTCGTCGAATCCGTCAAAGCGGCGAGCGACATTTACGCTCCCGTCACCGGGACGATCACGGAAGTAAACTCCGCGCTCATCGATCAGCCGGAATTGATCAATCAGGACCCCTTCGGCGCCGGCTGGATCTTCAAGATCGAACCGGACGACATGTCCGAATTCGACAGCCTGCTCGATGCGGACAGCTACGAAGAATTGCTGCCGGAAGACGAAGAATAAGCCGCCGGATTGAAGGCTTGGGCCATATATTTCGGCGCCCCGATCCCTTATGCCGAGGGGTTGCGCATTCAGGAAGCCATCTGGAACTTGCGGTGTCAGGATTTAATACCTGACGCCGTTTTGTTTTTGGAGCATCGACCCGTCGTCACGCTGGGCAATCGGGGCCGCACCGGCCATCTGCTCGCTACCCCTGAAAAACTCCGGGAAGCCGGCATCGATTTTGTCCATGCCTCCCGCGGCGGAGACGTCACCTACCACGGGCCCGGGCAGTTGGTGATGTATCCGATCCTGAAGCTCGGCGCCCACGAGACCGACGCTCACGGCTATCTTCATAACTTGGAAGAGACCGCCATTCTTACCGCTGCCGATTTTGGAGTTCCCGCTTTCCGTCGAGCGGGCATGAACGGCGCCTGGACCGAGCAGGGCAAGATTGCCGCCATCGGATTCCGCTTGAAGCGATGGGTTACCCTGCACGGCATGAGCTTCAATGTGCAGGTCGATCTTTCCGGCTTTCAAACCATTGTGCCCTGCGGCCTGGTCGGGCAACCGGTCAGCTCGCTTCGGGCCATCCTGGGCGAAAAAGCGCCCGATCTGCCCTCCGCGCGACAAAGCATGTCCCGCCATTTCTCCGAGGTTTTCGAACGGCCGCTGGACATCTTCGAACGCGACGGGGATTTGCCTCTGCCCCTGACGCAGCTCATGTCCAAGCCGCTCTAGGACGGCGGGGCCGTCCCTCCCAATCACATCGCATAACACTAACGGGAGGGTCCGCGGCCTCGCGGACCCCTTTGTGGCTTTTTTTCTGCCCACAGCGCTAACCCGCATTTCTCACAATGCCCCGCAGTCTGCGACTGCGGGGCATTGTGAGAAGGAAAAATGTGACCGGCGAGTGCATTTCTGACGTTAGGGCCGATTTTGGGCACACTACCCCCAACCCCCATT
>Ga0209417_1005842_pt1 | contig 13206 bp, 18 predicted proteins | sample RifGroF2_FD_184002 | JGI IMG/M metagenome (GOLD analysis project Ga0209417, IMG submission 184002) | Groundwater microbial communities from Rifle, Colorado, USA - Groundwater F2 (SPAdes) (version 2) | ecosystem: Environmental > Aquatic > Deep subsurface > Groundwater | place: Rifle, Colorado... | reverse complement strand
AATACCGCAGAGCCTTTAGGACATCTGTAGAGTATATCTTAAGATGAACTGTAGGCTCTACGTTAAGGGTTATCTTATAAACAATGTTAACATTTCTAATACTCTGCTCTTTATCATAATACTTTCAAAGCGAAGTATGCCTAACTTGTAACCTTCAACTATTTCGTTTACATAAGTTCCTTTAACATTCTTAACTAATAGATAGTTAATGTCATGGTCTTTTTGTGATAGGGTATAACTATGTGGACAGGAAGGGTCTACTTTACTTGAAGCAAATATTAAACCTTCATTAAAATCAATCCAAAAACCATAGGTTTCACCTTCATACTTAACTGTGCAACGATATTTAGCATATTCAGTTCTATTTCCAATAAACACATCATTATCGTCAGCAAACTTGTTCATGATAGCAAATTGCGAATACTCTGTTCCTGCTGTTAATTTACCAAACCTTGTGTCTTGTTTATAATTTGCAAAGGCTTCATTATAATACATTTGTATGACTATACTCATAGATTTTAAGTGTAAGAACTCTTGTCTAAAAGGTTTAACACGCCATGCAATAAAGTAAGGGTTTCCAAAAGAAATAGCATTTGCAATCATTATTACTCTTGTTGTATCACGTTGTCTTTGAATAGTTTCAATTAGATTATATAAGGCTGTAACTTCACTTCTTAAATAACCTAATCTACTACTATCATCAGGTATGAACTCGTCATAAACTATGTTAACTACTAAAGGAAAGTCACTTGATTTAAACTTATGTGCTAACGTTAATGCTATAAAGTAACCTGCAACTTCATCATCAATGTAAACTTTATTTCCTATAATATGCAATTTCATGTCAGGGTATTTTCTGTTTAAGTCAGGGTCATTTCGTATAGCGTTGAAGAAGGTTTTCTTTGCTTCAAATAGTTCACTATCATATCTTCTTAACCATACGAATTGTTGACCCTTCTCTTTAAAGTCAATTATACAACGTTTCTTTGCACCATAGGTTTTACCGCCACCACGCATACCTACTACGACACTTATAAGTGCTTTAAACGAAAGTAACCTATTTATGTCATACCATATGTCTTTTGTTAATTCTTTAGCCATTAGTCAATAAATGCTAAATATTCTTCTTCATTGATGATGATAAGGTCTGGTGTAAAGTCAGCATAACTTGACAGTTTATATACAGCAACTGTCTTTCCATTTTCAACTTTCTTTGCATAATAGTATGTCATATTATGTTAACCTCCAAACTTCATAAGTAAGAGTTCTACTGTTTAAAGTATTATTTCTTTCCATATTTACGGTAACTTGTGTTGAACTAAATGTAATGGTAATTGTGAATGTTGTATAATTTCCTGCTTCACCTACTGTAAAGCCGTCTACTTCATTTGCATAAATAACTTTAGATTGTGTTCCGTCAAAGGTATATCTAATAGCAAAGCCGTCAACAATACCTGTTCCTGAATTACTGATAGGTGCTTGTGAACTTGCTGTGATACCTGTTCCTGCAGGACCTTGAATACCCTGAATACCCTGTGGACCTGTTTCACCTATAGGACCTTGTGGACCTATTTCACCTTGAACACCCTGAATACCTTGTTCACCTTGTGGACCTGCAGGACCTTGTGGACCTACATCACCTGTTGCACCTTGTGGACCTGTTTCACCCATAAGTCCTTGTGGACCTATAGGACCTTGTTCACCTGTATCACCTTTAGCACCTTGTGGACCTGTTTCACCTTGTGGACCTACAGGACCTTGTTCACCTTCAATACCTTGTGGACCTTGTTCACCTTGTTGACCTACAGGACCTTGAACACCTTGTGGACCTTGTGGACCTTCTTGACCTGTTGCACCTTGTGGACCTATAGGACCTTGAATACCTGCAACACCTTGTGGACCTGCAGGACCTTGAACACCTTGTGGACCTACATAACCAGCAGGGTTTACACTTTCTATAAGACTAAATGAAGCAGGTAAACATATCATTAAATCTGCGTCCATAGATTGTGTTGTAGTAACTGTCACTTCACCGACTTCATTGTAGAAGGTTAATATCCATATTTTTTGTCCATTACTCCATCTTATAACAATATCGTCCATTGCACTTATTTTTTCACTTCTTAATGTAACTCCGTCAGTATTATAAAATCTTGCAGCCATATCTTCTGATAAACTTCCATTCATAGTTGCCATTATTTTAAAATATTTTGCAATAGTTCCAAAATTACTTCTTAAAACTGTAACTTTGAATGTTTCAGGGCTAGGTAAGCCTGTGTTTATAGAAGAATACACTTTTGAAGTAATTGGTGTTGCATTTGCACCCTGCACACCTTGTGGTCCTTGAATACCCTGTGGACCGACATTGCCTTGTGGACCTTGTGGTCCAACAATACCTGCACCTGTCATACCCTGAATACCCTGTGGTCCTTGAATACCTTGTGGACCTACAGGACCTTGTGGACCTTCATCACCCTGTGGACCTTGTGGACCTACAGGACCAATAGCGGTATTGTCTTCTACATACTGTAAAACTGTATTGGCAAAGGTTTCAAACATTTTAAGCATTGACATTGGCTCTTGTTCAGTGTCGTTAAATATTGTATCATAAATCTTTTGTAAGATTGGGTTTAAACTCATTTATTTCTTCCTTCCTACATTATGCCCATGAACAGTTTGATAAACTCGTTAATAAACTGCTGGTTAATGTTTCGTAGTTTTTGGTTGTAATTCTCAATCAAATCAATTTCACTTTGGTTTCTGCCTGAACTCTTGTTACTACCTTTTTGTTTAGCAGTTGCAAAGTCTGTATCGTCATATTCTGTAATAGGCGTGTCCTTTAAGATAGTTTCACTTTCAACTTCAACGTTAAAGCCTTTCAAGATATCAAGGGTCTTTTCATTCTCAACCCATAACTTATTATACTTTGGTAATAGCAATAGCCATTTTTCACGCAAAGCATACTTGAACTGTGATACACTTTCGTAACCAATTTCATAAAAGTAATAATGTCTTGTAAACATTTGCTGTAAAGGTATCTTTTTCGTTACATCATATAGGTCATAACTAAAATCAAATATATTGATACTTTCTTCAATCATTTCTTGCACTGTCTTCGTGTAGAAAGCCATGATTTTTTCCTGTCCTTTCTCTTGTTTAGAACGAACTTATTCGTCTTCTTGAATATCTTTTTCTTTAGGTCGATTTCCTGCATTTTGTTTTTCCTTAAGTTCAGCCTTCTCTTCTTCGGTCATCAATAGACCTTCATTCAGTTTGACCTTTAACTTCATGTCAGGATAAATCTTGTTCCATTCTTCACAAGCACGTTTTCTTTGACCATATCTTGAAGCGAAACTTGAGTTAGAACTATCTTCTGTTCCTTCTGCTTCACTTGTGATTAGTCTTTCTTTCTTTTCAATGCCGACGTAACATAGACCTAAATAGTCCATCATATCATCTTCATAGTCATGTCTTAACTGCTTTAATTGGTCTGCAACAAACGTTACATTCGTAGGAAACAGTTGAAACTCTGCATTATTTAAAGGTGACGCTTCATTCATGTATATAACAGGAACACCACCGCTAACCTTCTTAAAGACATTCTCAAAGGTAAGTAACTGTGACTTATTACCTGTGAACACAAAAGGTATTTTATGTGCATTAAGTTGAGTGTCGATTGTATCTTCAATGTTAATTAGTTTATAATCAATAATAAACTTAATGTATGAAGCAGTTGCCATTCTGTTTAAATCGTTCCAAATCAACACACTGTCTTTTTCGCTTCTGCTAAATTGTTCACTTGTTCCATTCATACCAAATACACGCCAACTAACAGGTAAACCGTAACCATTTAAACCACCGTCCATTGCCCAACGGTAAACTTTTACTACACCGTCATCATCTTTGAATAGAACAACACTACCGTCTTCATATAATCTACGTTCAATTTGTTGACTAACGAAGGGTGTAATACCTTCACCTTCCCATTGAAAGATAGATGTTGCTTTATTCTGCCAAATATTCATAAGTTGTGAACGTAACCAATCAACTTTGTTTTGTTGATTTTCTTCGCTCTTTCTAATTTTACTTGCTCTGCTCATTTTGTTCACCTTCGAAGATAGGTTCATACCAACACACGTTTTCGTATTGTTCGTTATTTATGCCAACACCATGTTGTATTTCACATACCTGCTTCCAATCTATGATTTTAGTTTCCATACTATATCACACTCATTTCTACGTTCTCTTTAGTATAGTCAAACAAGGTAGGGTTAGTATTGTCAGTTCTGTAATGCCAAATTGTAGTTCCGTTTTGATAGATAGATTTAATCTGTTCTTTCAAGTGGTTAGGTAAATTAGAGTTCATCTGTATAGTAATTACTTTAATGTAGTTATAATAATATCTACTTCTTAAGTTAGGAATACCAAACTTGTTACTCTTGTAACCAAATCTCATTAGGTAGTTGAACAGAATGTTCCTGTATTCATCTTTAACTTCACGCATAACAATTTCCATTTTTAAGTTGTTATCTTGAATATCGAATATCATATTGTTTCCGCTATCTTTGATAGCGTCAGGTGTCTGTTTTAGGTCACTTTGCTTTAGAAGTTCATTCTTTACACCCATAGCACCGCTAATACCTGTTCCTATACCAAGATAACTCAAAGGTAAACCTGTCGCAAAACCTGCCATTGCAATACCTGCACCTGCCACCGCTAAACCTTTGTTTATTGCTAAACCTGTTGTCGCTGTTGCTCTGTTAGAAGCAATGTAGTTCTTCCAAGCGTCTGTAATTAGTGGTAGTTCTTGCATTTTTGTATCTATTGCACAATATAATTTACCGTCATCATTTAAGTAACCGTCAAGATAAATCTTTTGTTTAGCGTTAATATCAAAACTTTGAATATACTTAAGGTCAACACTTTCACTTCCAATATTTTCTTCACCGAAGATTAAACTGTCCATTTGATAGTTTGTTACTGAATAACTTCTATATGGTCTTGTCTTAAGTTTAGGTTCTAAATCAATGTTAACAGGGTTGTTTTTGTTAAGTGTGTAAGGGTATGTAAACGTTATTGTTTTTAGAACTTCTTGTCTTATACTTTCTGTGTAATTTTCAACGTTTATAATTCTTACGTTACTTACACCACCTGCATTGTTATTAACACTGTTAAGTCTAATACCTTGATTGTAAACTGTGCTGTCAATGACAATAGTAACACTTGTAAGGTTAGTTCCTGAATACGTAGTTTCAACAGTGTATTTAAAAGGTTTGTGTGGAAGAAAACGTATTGACATGACTGTAGGGTCTTCATCAAACTTATATAGTGTTCCGTAGATATCTCTACCACTAAACAAAGGTTCTGTTAAAGTTCCACCACCGTCAGGTCTTTTTATACTAACACTTTCAAGTGAACTAATTTCAGGTATGTAAGGTATAAGATATACGTATAAAGAAGTTCTTAAGTTTCTTATGTTCATTTTATAGTCAAGGTCACTTGCGTCAGGGTCTTTCTTTCCTGTTGTAGTTATCATTGCCAACCAATAAATCTCTACATCATCTTCAATTATTTTTTCTCTTGATTTAACAACAAGTTCTTTACCTACTTCAATATTTTCTTGTTGAAGGTTGAATATAGGTTTAAGTGTTCCGTCATAATACCAACGGTCTTCATGTTGTCTGTCAATAAAGGTATCTTTAATCTCATAATCAAACATATAAGTCTGCCACACATCTACTTTAAACTCAACTTGTGTGATGTCAGGTTGAACATATATTACATTTGTTATAAAGGCATAGTATGTTTTGCTGTTTCCTGTTAGTGATGTATTAGTGAACATGAAGTATGAATATTTTTCTACGTCAATTTTAGGTATCTTAAGTCTAAACATTTCTGCTCTATCACGTAGATAGGTTGCTTCGCTGTCATAACCCATTACCTTTCGTGAATTAAAATACGAACGTTGTTGCTCTATAGTTTCAAAGTCAACAACGTCCGTATAATCACTTGGGAAATTGACGTTGTTTATTAGATAAACTTCCGTCATATGTCTTAAACTACTGCAACTTCTTTAGTTTTAACAGGTTCTTCTTCACTGTTAGTAATCTTAACATCAACAACAGCACTACCTTCAACAACTTCTTCAGGTTCAACAAAGTAAACGGTATTCATAAAGTAAGCGTAACTTACGATTTGCCATAAGTGGAACCAATAGGTAGTTGTTAAGTTCGCAGGGTTTCTAATTGCTTCGGTAGTTCTTACAACGTCATGTAATCTAAAGCCACGTCTGTCCATAATTGCTGCGACAATACGGTTTGCGTCTGCGTTAAAATCATCAACTTCAACAACTTGTGTTTGAATTGCTAACTTTTCCATGTTATAGGTATTAGCAAGAATACCCATGTCAATGTCTAAAGCATAGTCTTTGTGTAGAACTACTACTTGTTCATCAAGTGGTGTTCTATTCATAACTTCCATTTTGTTATGAGTTCTGTTTGCATAAGAAATGTCTTTGCTGTATTTCTTCAAGTTGTAAAGTAAGTTAGTAACGATATCTTGATGTGTAGTTCCTTCAAGGGTAACAACTTTACCTGCATGAGTATAATTGTGTGCAATCATACCTTTAACCATAACGTATTCGTCAAGTTCAGCACTTTCGTATAATGAATTAACCTTTTGGTTAATTAAAGTTTGAAGTCCACCTTCACTTAAGAAAGCACGTCTAATTTGAGCGTCACTGATAGAAATTGTATAGGTAAGTTCTCTGTCACGTTTGTGATAAAGAGTTTCCATGTTTCCTTTAGTAACTCTAAAGGGGTTTTCATTGGTAGGGTCAAAGTTTTCACCGTTGATGTAATCTACATAACTGTCTTCAATGTCACCATTAACCATCATACCTTTTAAGAACTTAAACTTGTTCTCTGCGGTGAATTGATTAAATAACTGTAAGGTAATCTTGTTGACCAAGTGGTCATAGAACGCTTCTTTTGTTGCTTGGTAATTAAGAATAGCGTTACCTACAGTTGCAATGTTTGTTCTTGTTAATTCAGGAATATTGTCTTCATACATAGTTCCTGTGGAAGCATGTAAGAAACTTCCCATAATATCATAATTCGTTTTAACTACTAATTTTGGCATTATTTACCTACTTTCTGTCCAAGCATTTCTTGGACTAATTCTTCTGCTGATAAGAAGTCATCTTCAGGTTCAACTTTATCTTTAGTCTTTTCTTGTTTAGTTTCTTGAACGATAAGTTTATTGTAATAGGAAGTGTTAACTTCTTCAAGTTTCTTTACCTTATCTGTAAGTTTACTGTTTGTGTCTTTGGCAATGTTAAGTTCGTCTTGAACTTTCTTCAATTCTTCTTGATGTTTAATTTGCAGTTCCTGAACGATTACGTCAGGTGTCTTTTCTGCAAATAGTTGAATGTTTAATGGAAGTAATTTTCTGTGCATTAGATGTCACCTTCAATCGGTGCTTCAAAACCATTCTTAAAGGCTTCTTTAGTAACTTCTTTAGAAATAGTCACAGGTATTGTATTTTCAGGTTTCTTACCGTATATAGTATTCAACATCTCTTTAAGTTTGTTGTTCTCTTTAGCAATATCATCATAGGCTTTCCTTAATGAAATAACTTCATCTTTACTGAAACTGTCCTTAATTTGTTTCTTGTAAGTTTCCTGCATTTCTTCAAGGGCAATCACAGTTTGCCTTAAATCTTCTTTTTCTTCATCAAAGGTAACTGTAGAACTTTTGTTCTTTGTTGCGTATGCCTGTAACTGTTTCTTTGCTACTTCATATGTTGCAATAGATATAGCACCATAAGTTGTAGACATTGTAAGTAATTCGGTCCAATTTATAAAATCGAAGCCAACTGTTATAATGTTGTATATTAAGAGTAATATAAACATTACTGCCATAGGTATAAGACTTACATATCGTGTCACGATAGACTTGTCATAACCTGTTCGTTCTGCTATTTCCATAGCCTTTGCAAGGATAGGTTTCTTTACAAGATTGGTGATGAAGATTGTAAGAATAATCATCATAGTCATAAGACCGCCATAACTTTCAAGTAACCCACGCATTTGATTAAGAGTGCTTTCCAATTTGATTACCTTTCCTTTCTACTTATATTATATCATAATTGGTTGAAAATGTCAATGTCTTCGTCTTCAAAATATTCAGTGTCTATATGTTTGTTGTCAACTTGCTTTTTAATTTCAAACTTTGTCTTAAGTAAGATTGTTCCACCTTTAACACGTTTGATTTCAAGTTTTTCTTTAGATACAAAACCGTATTGGAAGGTGTCGAAAGTTATGTCTTTCTTTGCCTTCTTTGGAAGACCTGCACACTTAACGTCAAGTTCATCATTTTCATCAATGTAAGCATATGTCTTTGGTCTTAACGCTTTGAACATCTTTGCTGTTCCTTCGTATTTCCAAGCACCTATCTTTGTGTCATGCACTTCAATCTGTGCTTCGATTACTTCACGTGATATGCCATAGAACTTTATACTGTCTGTGTCCATGTAAACAACGTTTTTATAAAACTTCTGTGCTGTTGAAATTAAGTCATATCTTGAGTAAGCAGTAATAAAACATGCCATAGGTATGTAAACTGCGTCACCTTCTTCTGCAGGTAAATTGACATAAACTGCACCTTTAGTCTTGTCATAAATAGGCTCTTTTCTTGCTCTAATAGGGTTAGTTCCAAACTTACCATATAAGTTGTTTAACATCAACTTTGCAATTTCACGTAAAGGTCCTGTGTTAGTTTCTTTTATATGATACCAATAATCAATGTATTCATCAAATAAACCAATATGTGACCTAAACTTAAAGCCTTCAAGGTATTGTATGTAGTGAATGTCATAGTGTTCTAAAATCAACATTAAATCAATGCTTGTAACAAACAACTGTATAGGCTCACCTTTAGTGTCTTCCAAGAACTCTGTTGTTGCAAAGCGGAAAGCGTTGCGTGGTTGAATTGTAGGAAGATAACCTTTCTTAACCTTACAATCTATCTCTATAGACTGTATAAATAGTGGGTAGTCAGGGTCATTCTTGTATTCACCTTCATAATATACAGGAATACCATAAGGCATTGGCATATTTTTCATTTGTGATGGGTGCATACTGTTCTTATCGTAAGAATGAACGTTTTCTAATATCTTATTAGCATAGAACGGTTGTAGATAAGTATGTCCACCACGATAAGCATGTCTTAAGTCTGCGTCTATTATGTTATCTAAAACAGGGAATAGATATTTAAACTTGTCTTTGCTTATACGCTGTTTATAGTCTGCTAAAGCATTACTACCAATAGTCATTTTTGTAAGACCTTTGTTCATTTGCACTTTTAATGCTTGTGCCATGATTAGAAGGTCTGTTTTTAGATAATCTACTTCATACTCTTGAAGTTGATAACCTACAGGTCTGTATCTATCATAATCAATTTCACCTTTACTAACTGTAAGTTTAAAGGCTTTTGCTATTTTCTCTTCACTGAATGGTAATAGTTTATAACTGTCATGTATTTTAACTTCTACTTTTCTTGTCTTTAGAGCATGAAAGCAAATCTTTATTTCATACCAAGTGCCTGTGTCACTGATTAGTGTTGAGAACTCATTGCTATACAATGCACGTTCTCTTGAATGTTTAAAGCCATTTTCTAATAAGAACTTAACAATGAAGTCACCGTCATATTTTAAATTATGAAAGAAAACTTCTTTATTCTTATGATTATGATTGTCTTTTGAAAGCCAATTCATAAAGTCTGCAATATCATTGGAAATTAAGACGGTTTCTTCTGTTTCAATGTCTATGACACCGACAGCCCAAACATGAGTGCTACCGTCTATCTTGTATTGTTCTTCACCTGTTGCTTCAAAGTCCGCCACATACTTTGATTTTAACTTCACATCTGTCTACCTATATACTGTTGTAGTTCGTTATGTAAATGAATACCCCTATTGTTGTTAGGGTCATGATAAATATATTGTATGTTTAGGACAGGGTTTTCTGTAATGTATAAGATAAACTCTTCTTCGGTTAAATCATCAAGTATTTTGTAAAGGTCTTGCTTGTTCGTTATAGCGTCAACTTTGCTTATTGCTTCTTTCATATTCTTTTTGTAGATTTCCGCCTTCTTACTCATATACAAATTAGACCTTGAAAACTTTGTCTGTTTGCTTTTAAGTTTAGGCATTTTAGGCGTTATTGTCTTTGGTTGCGTTGTAGTTGCAATCTTTTTCAGTCTTTTAGAAAATGTTTCAACCTTTGCGGAAGGTAACACCCTTGCGTTTCCAATTAAATCACGTCTTTGTTTTTCTAATTCTTCAACCTTTCTAAACATTTTCGCTCTTGATGTAAATAGTTGCATTTGTTGTAATGCACTTACTTTCTTTGGTGCAAAAGCCGTCTGTGATTTATGCTTCATGTATGTAGGCTTTTGATGTGGTGCTAATTCTTCTAATATCTGTTTGCGTTTTCTGTTTATTGATTGGGTAAGTGACTTAATGTATTTCTTTTCTTCGGGTGTAATACGCAAACCGTAACGATTGATAAGATTTCCTGATTTCGTGACTTTTAGATTAGGTATGCCTTTCAATCTACCCAATTACATCACCTTCTTTCAGGGTAAATAAAAAGAAGGTATGATAAGTAATTCATCACACCTTCTTATAGGTTAGTTCTTTAGAAAGGAAGTTTCTTGAACATATCGTCGAACTCTTTGTAGTCCTGTTCGTTATGCTTTCTTTCATCAAGTGTGATGATTTCTATAACGTCAATAACCCATAGTTCAGGAAACTTCTTGTTGCGGTTAATGTTCATATTGTCAACATGCACTTTGATGAAACAATTTTCTTTTGGTATGTTACTTGCTTCACGTCTAAACTTTAAATCAATCTTCTTGCCGTTTGCTTGATAGGCTTTGTAAGCAAGAAACTTCTTTTGTTTACCGTTTTCTTCAATCTCAACTTCCCTTACTTCAACTTCGATTGTCTTAATCTTGTCTTCTTGTGTAAGGTCAACTTGTGGTGCAACTGCTTTCTTTTCAGCCATTATTTATCACCTTTTACCTTTTCGGTTTTTGGTGCTTCTGTGGTTTCTGCTGTTGCTTCAACTGTTGTGTCTGCTTGTTCAACTACTGCTTCTTCGGTATCACCTTTGATAACTTTAAGTTCTGCTTCAAGGTCACGAACAAAGCGGTCCATAATACCTTTGATACGTTTTGTTCTACTTCTCATGTGAGCCTTCACTGATTTGTCAGTTTCTATACTGTCATCAACTGAAAACTTAACTGCTACTTCTTTAATTGAAGTCACTGCACCTTCAACGTTTGGTGCGAACGTTTTGTCGAATGATTGACATTTTGCCAATCTTTCTTGTAATACCTTTGTCATATCTGCCATAAGATTTAATTACCGTCCTTTTCGTTTTTTCTTTGGCTTGAATATTGTTCTTTCATACCTTGCTCAATATCGACACGCCATAATCTTCGTATGGTGTCGAACAACCCTGCACATTCTACGGTGTCTTTTGTGTCTTTACATTTGACATAAGATTGGTGAAGTGTTTCGTCAATCTTTGTTCGATATACATATACAGCACCTTTCATTGAAGCGTATATATACTGTCTGCCTACACCGATAATGTATGTCACACCGTCTATCGTGTAAGTAATCTGTTCACCCTTTGGCGTGAACTTTCTGTAGATAATTGGTTGTCACCCCTTTCACTTTCTATCTACTTTAATTATATCATATTGCTCATAAGATGTCAAGCAAATAATTTATGAAAATAGTTGAAAGTGTTTTCATAGTTTTCAGTCTAAATCATAATGCTCAACGATTAGAGATTGAAAAGGGTTGACAAAATAGCACAATCATGATAGACTATAAGTGTAAGGGTCATTATTGTGCTTTTAGTGTAGATAGGACCGTCACCCTGTTAATTCAGGACCTATCAAACATTACGGCTTGACAATGCTGATTAAAGGTTTCAATTACCCGTCCTTTACCTAAAAGAAAGTCTTTGAGTAATCAAAGACTTTTTATTTTGTTTTCAGTTATGAAAACAAAATCATTCTTTGTAAGTAATCGTGATTGTCTTTTCTGCTAAAACAAAGTTAATGCTTTCAATGTCCATATAAACAACATTAGGCAAAAGGCGTAAAGAGTTTTTATATTGTTCCACATTTCCGTTATAATAGACTTTATATGTTCGCTCAAATAAAGACGGTCTGTTTTCAATGAAAACAACCTTTTCAACGTCAAAGTCTTTTGTTAACTCTAATATAGAAGCAATAAGAAACGCTTTTCCTTCGCTCTGTTCTTTGCTTAAATACATGCTTTTGTGTCACTTCCTTTCTATACTCTTATTATAACATAAAACGCCTTTTTAATCAAGCGTTTTTAGAATAATAGAAAAATTATAAATAAGCGTTTCACGTGAAACATAAAGAAAAAAGCCTTTCGGCTTTAGTCTGTTAATGCTTCCGCAAGTCTTACACGGTCATGTATTACGGCTTCCATTTCGTTATCATATTGTGCATATTTATCAAGCCAACGGAAATTATAAGAAACGCCTTCATATTTCACCTTATACCAAGTATGAGCAGAGAAGCATACAAAATATGTTTGTCTGTTAAATCTGTTTTGGTGTGTCTTGTCTTTGATTTCTAATCGATAGTTAACTAAATAACCGCTTCCGCTTGTGCCGTAACTGTTTAATGTGATTATATAATCACCCTGTTTAACTGCTTCTTTAATGCTTTGTAATTCAAACTTTTTCATTTGTTTTCTTTCCCTTTCTTAAGACTGTTTCAGGTTGTCAACCTTGTTTGTTCTAAATCATAAATAATTATAACTTTAATTAAACCAATCTCTAAACATTTATAACTTATTTCTATTATTAATACAAACCACCCTTTATGATATGCTTCGGTGTCTTCCTTCCATTCTTCAACTAAATTATTTATATCTTTCTTTAACTCACATGTAAACGAATGTTTAAACATAATTAACCCCTTTCTTTATCTAATTTAATTATACCATAAGACGATACAAAACACAATAGATAATATACACTTTATACAACATTATAAATAACATTATAAATAACATGTTATCATGATACATCTATGTTATCATAAGAACAACCACAGGCAACGGGGAAACATGCTCTTATTTTCTGCGGTA
>Ga0209417_1005840_pt1 | contig 13209 bp, 14 predicted proteins | sample RifGroF2_FD_184002 | JGI IMG/M metagenome (GOLD analysis project Ga0209417, IMG submission 184002) | Groundwater microbial communities from Rifle, Colorado, USA - Groundwater F2 (SPAdes) (version 2) | ecosystem: Environmental > Aquatic > Deep subsurface > Groundwater | place: Rifle, Colorado... | reverse complement strand
CATCATCAATAGGGTAGTTTATATACACATCATCAGAAGATACTCCATTTGTTTGTTCAACGTATTTGTTTGAAGTGCCACACAATAAAGAGTAATCAACTAAAAGTGGAAATTCTGATATGATCTTATATTGATAAATAGATATATTCAAATGGTTAGCTAATTTGATTACATCTTTGTTTTCCATTACGCCAGAACCAATTAATATTCCATGTATATTGTTTATGTCCGTGTTAAATTTTTTCTCGACAGCCATTATATAGTCATATACCTGATAAATATTTTTTCTGGTAATTTGATCTTTCTTTAATTCTACAATGTCAAATGTTTGCTCACGATAATTCTCAAAAAATATGTCCATTACCCCATACTCAGTCTCATATTCATCATATATTTCAAATTCTTCATCATTGTTATAATAAGAAAGAATGACATCTAAGCATAAATTAATATGTTTATGCAAATATGATTCAGATGAAAATTTATCATTCTTAAATATATTGAAATAATTTAGAATGTGTTTTTGTTTACTAAATAAACCATCTTTTCTAATCAAATTAAAAATCTCCGCAATTAATTTATTAGCTACATCTACTATTTTTGAATACTCCTCTTTATCTATTTTTTTTGAATATTTAAGATGTCCCAAACATTTTCTATTTGCTAAATCATTTAAATAAACAGCAAATTCCAAATCATTATTACAACCATTACAATGTTTTAGTAATTTTATAATATCTGATTTGAATAAAAATGTTTCTAAATATGGGTAAAAATCAAAACTTTTTTCTTTTGTGAATATTTTACTCATTAAAACAAACCTTTCAAAATGTTTTATACCATATATTAAAGGGGGATAATAAAATCCCCATAATATTCATCAAACTAACTTAACCCCAACAATCACAATCTCATCAAAATAAACATCAAACACTTCCTAATAAATCCTCTAACCAAACCATCCTTAACCTGAACTGTACAATTTCCATAATATCGTTCCTCAAACTCTTCATTGGCATAATACTCTTCATAATTCCATTCCTCATAATAATCTCTGCAAGGGAAAATCACTAACTTACCCATAATTATACCAACTTCTCTATGTATTCATCACCTTTATCCTTATACTTCTTCCTAATATCTCTCACCATCCTACGATGTAAACCCACACAACCAACCTTTATATCCTTCACAACAACAAAACTATCCCTACTACCACAACCTAAATCCCTACCCCTTACAAACGATTCTATAACATCCTCACGACTATAAAATTCTTCAACCATCCAATCTAAATCATATCCTGCTAATAAATTAATTTCCCTTAACTCACTAATCTCATTCTGTAATTCTAAATTAATCTTACCACAATTATCACATTCAACCTCGTACCAACTAAAAGGATAGGGAGTAGAGTAATAACTCCACTTATAATCTCCTCTGCCATTTTCTGCGTTGGAGAAAATATTAAGTTTACCACCATAATTCCCATTACTGTCCTTAATTACATATGCTTTAACCATGTTCATATTTATGTAACTCTCCTCTACTTTAATAATGTTAAGGACTAATTAATATTCCTTACATTTATTATTATAGAGGATACTAAACTATAAGTCAATAGCAAACTGAACTATTGTTCAGAAATATTATTACAAATAGTTCACTATATTATTCATTCAATAATATAGACATCACTATTGTCTTCTCCATCTCTATAAACATGAATTTCAAATAAATCTGTTAATTTACATTCCAATACTATTGCAAATCTAACATATACATTGAACATCATATCTTCAGCTTTAAATATCTGGTACATGCGCGATTTAGATATCCCAACCTGATCAGCTATCCATGACTTTGTTGACCCTCTGAGGTGTTGGTATTCATTTACTCTCTGTTCTATCTTATTGATGATTTTGAATTTTTGCATATTCAATCACTCCAATCTCTATTCTAATATCCTATTGTCTATAGTATACCATTATACATATTTATAAACAAAGCATCAATAAAACTATGAACTTTATGTTAATGGAATTGTATCATGGAGATTGGAATGTTGTCAAATAATTTTATTTATTACTTTACAAATCCAACTTATCCATGTATAATGATAAAGGGAAGACAAATAGAAAATACATAAAGAAAGGAAGTGATATTATCATTCGAGATGGGCCTTGAGATATTAGATACATAAGGGTGTATATTTAATTGATACCCTTGTTCTCTAATCAACCATAATACAAAAATAAATTAATTATAAGAAAGAAGGAATTAAAAACATGACAACAACAATTGCAAACGAACTACAGGTATTCATGAGTGAACAATTTGGACAACTAAGAGTAATTGAATACAACAATAAACCATATGTAGTAGGTAATGATGTCGCTAAAGCATTAGAATATGCTAGACCATATGAAGCAGTTACATCACATTGCAAGGGTGCGGTTATGTACCGTGTCCTTACAAATGGAGGAGAACAAGATGTTAAAATAATTCCGGAGGGCGATATTTATAGATTAATCACTAAAGCAGCAGATCAAAGCAAAAACAAAGATATAAAACTCAAAGCTGAAAAATTTGAATCATGGGTATTTGATGTTGTACTCCCTACAATCAATAAAACTGGTGGTTATATAGCAAATGAAAAAAACTTCATTGATACATATTTACCATTTGCTGATGAACCGACAAAAATGTTGTTTAAATCAACATTAGCAGTTATTACAAATCAAAATACATTAATCTCAAGTCAAAAGGACGAAATAAAATATAAAGGAGATGTAATTTCTGGTCTTGTCGAAGATATTCCTCTTGCCTCCAAAAGACAAATTCTTAATCGTGTGGTAATGAAATGTAGTAATTTTAATGATAGATGGTCTGAACTTTATAAAGCATTTGAACTAAAATATAAAACTAGAATAAATGCTAGAATGGAATTTTATAATAAAACACATAAGTCTAAATTAAGAAGCAAGTTAGAATATATTGAGGAAATTGGTATGATAGATGAGTTATATTCTATAGCCTGTAAGTTGTATGAAAATGAGGTAAATGTTTTAGTGGAGGAATTGTATAGATTGCATGAGATTGTTTAGGATGTAAATAAGAAATAATATTGTTTAATTGAAATTGATTTAAAGAGACTCTAACCCCTTAGAGTCTCTTTTCTTTAGTGCTTTTATTAATTTAATCATCTCTAAAAACCACAAAATCAATCCGACCCATACAATCATACCAATAATAAATTCTGACTCAACACAGACGATTGTGGTGTGTGATTGGATTGTGAATTGATTTATTCCATCAATACATCCACTCTCATTACAATAAATCCTCTATCAAATTGTCGCAAAACAACAAATAATGTAAGATAATAGAAATACTAACAAAACAATATAAAAACATGATAATGTAATAAAGTAATAAGAATTAATAAAAGGAGGATAATGGCAAATGAAAATTCTAGGTTTTAGGTCAGGGAAAGTATGGAAGAAAATCTTAGCAACAATTGGTTATCTTATGATTATTGGTATTGTAATAACTGCATTTAATGGAGGTGATAATGGTGATAATAAAAGTGTAACGACATTAGCACCTATAATAGAGGAAAAGGGAAAAGTTGTTAATGAAACTGAAAAGGTAGAAGAGACTAAAAAGGATAAAACCGAGGCAGAAATAGTAAAAGAAGAAATTCCAATTATTGATTCTACTAATCTTCAGACAAATAATATTGCATCTAAACCTGTTGAAAATGTTCTACCTAAAGAAAGTATTGCACCATCTGTTCCAGTTGATTCTAAGCCTATTGTAACTCCTGTGGTTGTACCTGAAGTTAAAAATGAAGTGTCTAATGAATTAGATGTAATTGTTTATAGGGGAAATACTGGTACAAAATATCATAGAAATGGATGTAGAACATTGAAAAATGTTCAAATAGAAATGACATTAAGTGAAGCAAAGAGTAGTGGGTTGAGTGCATGTAAAGTATGTAATCCTTGATAGTAATTAATACAAATGTGTAAATAGAGATATTGAGAGGGGTTTTATAATCTCTCTTATTTTATTATTTATATTATTACTTATTAATCAAAAGAAAAATATTAAAAATAAAACAAAAATCAATCCTAAACTTGAAGCGATAGCGAAAGTTTAGTAAGGGAAGTAGCGTAGCGCATGACCGCACGTTCTCTTCGTTACTTTGACTTGTCATGATTTTTATTATATTATTTATTATTTTTGCTAGGGCGATTTCCATCGAGGATCATTTCAGCAATTTTGGTGTCCCAAAATTACTTCATGAATTTGATATTATAAATATTATTTTGAATTGTTTTATTATAAAGTATGATTCACTGTATTAGTGAAAAAGGATATTCTCTGTATATAAGTATAGAGATATATCCTTTTGTATTATTAGATAAATTTAATATATCTATTGTTAGATTCAACATCAATATTATTATCTTTAATATATTGCAACATTAGAGGTTTGGTCATTGCCTTTTTAAATGTAATATTTACTATATCTAACAATTCTTTTACTTTTGCTTTGCTTAATCCTTGTTCTAATAATATATCATTTTCAATTAATTCATCTCTATAGTACTCATCAAGTCTAACCTTCTCAAAAAATTCAATTAGCATCTCGACTACATCTTTCTTGTTGTCTATGGTTTTACCACTCTTCTTTGACTTATATTCAATTCCCCAATTATATGTAATCTGAATATCAGGCATAGCTTTTGCGATAAGAGCATCTACTTCCTTATCTCTATTGATCAAATAGGCGTATGTCTCAGGTGCTTCACCATTAACATATCCTCTACATTTAATTCTATTAAGAGTTTGAACAATGAGTGAAGAAATAGTGGATACTTTTACTTGCTCGAACTCTTTTTGCTTATATTTTCTATTGCCTTTCACTGGAACAAGCGTAGTATCTAGTGAATTAAATTTTTCTGCTGTTAATTCCTCTTCTTTTACTGAACTAGTAAAATACATTAAAGGATAAATAGCATCTGGCAATAATTGAATACCTAATACAAAGATTTTGTCAAAATCACTCCATTTATTACTCCCTATTGTACGTCCATAATGAGTTACATCAATTTGCTCTAATTTCTCATATCCCTTTAATGCGTCCATAATCATCTTATCTCTTTCTTCACTATTGGTTACAATTAATACCTTTTCATCTCCAACTATTTTACTCTTGATATCTTCAATTATTGCATCAAGCAAACCATCTTCTAATCCTTTTTTCATTGAAGCTGAAGATCCAGTAACCCCATTGAAAATATTTAAGTGCATGTTTTTATATGATTTTATTTGTGGTAAATCTCTTACTTCTGAATTATTATCAATTTCATACAAATAGTTAATTCCTGATGTAGCATCTAAAGTTACCTTATGAAAATAAGGATTATTCATATCTATGTACTTATAAGTGATGATGGATTTATACTTGATATCCTCATGAATATTTACATATCCACCTGTTGCCAACATTGTTCTAATTGCCATATATGAATCTTTTGCTTGTTTATCTTTGCAAGAGAAAAATAACTCATCTAATCCCTCTGGTACTTCAATATTATCAAACTCACAAAAGAATACACTGTTTTTCTTCGTGTCATACGGTTTTAAAAATTCTTTCTTAATCTTAGTTACAAATCCATTAAATCTATCATAAATATCTTCATTACCCATATTCATGATAGCATTCTCCATATCTGAAATTGATTTCATTGTGACTGTCATAAATTGAACATTATTAATTGCTTCATCCACAATCAATCTCTCCCTGTAATATGTATTATATTTACCATGTTTTGTATTAATTCTTTTATCAGACCACTCACATAATTTATTTATATCATCTCGATCAATAAGTTGTAAGTAACCACTATGAGTTAATACAATTACTGGATATTCTTTCAACTCATCATTAGAAATATCACTTCTTTTTCTATTATTCTCTTTATCAAATCCTGAGTGATATGCATATGCTAAATCTAATTTTGCTTTCTTATTAATTTCTCTAACTGTTTCATTACAATCTTCTTTTGTAAGTTTTAATATTATTGTTCCTGCATATGGTTGTAATATTTTATTTCTTAACATATAGGAAATCCCTGCATTCATAGCTGTTGATTTACCGCATCCCGTAGGAAAATTTATTATTGCTTTCTTGGATGTTATTGGATAAAACATTATGTAATAGAGCAATTGATTTAATCCTTTATAATATTCTCCATCCTCTGGTACAATTACATTATATTCTGCTAAGTCCTTAATTGTCAAATTTACTGCTTCAATTACATGATTTTTCTTTGTTTCAAGTTCCATTTTCTCTAAAAATTCTTTGTAGTTAATCATTTTTTTTTAATACATCTCTCTTTCTTGTTTTACTCTCACCAAAAATGTAATACTAGCAGGATAGGGAGAGTTCCTTTTTATAAAAATTAGCTAAATCTTTACTCCTGCTAGTATTGTGTTAATTTACAACACAAAAAAGAACATTAATTATTAATGCCCTTCAATCTGGTGTAAATTATTAAAATCCCCATTTAGGTAATTTGAAAAGTGTTGCTATATAAGGGTTTTAGGATATCAATTACCAATTAAAATTGGGGTTTTATTTGGGTTAGGGAGTGGAGGTTGGAGGGAGGGATTAAGTTGTTATTTTAATCCCAAATAGATTTTGAAGTCTTTCATCTTTTTTATCCTTGAGATAGCTAGATGTGACCGAAGAATTCTCATGATGAGCTATAATTTGTAAATCTTCAAGCAATAGACCATCTTCTTTCCCTAATTTTTTACACATATAATGCTCCCCAACAGAATAGTTCTCTAATGAGCTATGTCTTAGACTATGGACGTTAAATTCAATTTTCTTTCCTTCTAATTTACTTAATAAATTACTCATTTCTACAAACCAATCATAAATTGTACCCAAAGTTACTGGAGTTTTATTATCCCCTTTTCCAGTTATCCACATTTCTTTTAAATCATCATTACCTCTTTGTTTTAAGTATAATTCAGCACACTCTTTAGTTGCGTCAAAATAAAGCAATGGAAATTTCTTAGCACGCTTTCCTATTACAATATTTGTATGATTTCTTTCTTTGTCTTCAAAACATTCTTTTTCTACCTGAAATAATTCATTCTTTCTAGCACAAGAGTCATAAGAAAGCATTAAAATTGTTGCTAACATATAATCCTCTAATCTTATTAACTCATCTTTGAGTTTCATTACTTGTTCATTACTTAAGAATATAATGTCTTTAACAGGATCTTTTCTTAACCCCTTGACCTTCCTCGCTGTATTGATATCGTACTCAATCTCGTCGTCATCCTCGCAGAAATTTAAAAGACTTCTAAGAGCACTCATTAAACGATTATGTCTTGCATTAGATACTTTTAAATCACCAGTTATCCATAAACTATATCTACGAAAATCTCTTTTTGTTAATTCAAGGAGATATTTATTATCTAGTTTTCTATAAACATACAACATTACAATTTTCCAATCTGCGAAATATTGACTAATTGTACCTTCTGATTTTTGATTCTGTTTTAATTCTGCTTTATAATCTTCCATTAATTCTTTGTTTAGAGGATTGACTAAATTCCAATCCTCTTCGCTATATATTTTGTTATAAACTCTTCCTCTTGTCATGTATTCACCGTCCTTAATTTATTTTCTATTTCTTTAATTCTTTTCATTAGCATTTCATATAATTGTTCTCTATTCTTCTTTTTAAAATCTTCTTTGTAAAAATCAATTAGTTTTAAATTATTATCTTCACACAATTTTATTTTTCTAATAGTTTTATTTCTATACCATTCATATTCCATAATACCGAAAATCTCAATGTAATATGTATTACCGTCAATATAAAGGACGTGATCAAACTGAAGTCTTTCTGGGAAACCAATTATATGATTTTTATAATAATCTTCTTTAATAAATTCAATATCCTTTTCTTCTAACATAGTAGTAAAATCATATTCATAAGAAGAAAATGCTAAATTTCCTTTAGGGGTTATCATAACTTTTCTATTGTACCAAGTGCTATCAAATCCTGCTAAAATTAATGCTTTCCCATATGATCCAAAATTATGATGATAGTAACCTTGAGATGGTGTCCATTCACATTCATTTGTATCTTTTTGAGTAGGTAGTCTTCCTAGATTAATGCCAAGTTCCTTTAACTCCATCAAAGCATCTTCTTTAGAGATCATTAATCCTAAATTAGCAGTAGGTTCATATCCTAAACTTTTTTGAAATTCAATAAGACTTCCAAAATGTTCAGAATATGTTTTCATTCCTTGACATAAACCTTGTTTACTTGCAATATCGACATCTCTACTATCAGGAACATAACCTAATTTTTCTTTCAATTTTATATAGTTATCAATCATGTCTAATTCGAATGCTTTTTTATTATGTTCAAAGTAATCAATGCCTAATTGGTTATAAAAGTTTTCTGTAGTATCAAATCTATTATTTAAAACACTATAACTAGGAGAATTACATAAAACATACAAATCTTTTAAACTTGGCAACCTATCTTTCTCTGTAAAATTATTATGTATATATTTTGAAACAATCTCTATTATTGTCTCATTATTTACACTCTTGCGATCATACAACCACTCTCTGCTTTCTGGAATACAAATACCTGCTTCTACAAGTGCATTTTGGAAACTACCAAATCTTTCTCTATATAATGAATCACTAGGCATATCTCTATTAAATTTCAACATTCTTGTGGTGGGTATTCCAAATTCATTATAAAAATCTTTAAGATATGCCAATAAATCTTCTTTGGTTATATTTTTAAATTCAGAGAAAAATTTTCGTCTAATGTCATCTTCTATTACAATATTCAATATTTCTAAGATATTTTTATAAGTACCAAATCTATTTCTGTAAACTCTGAAACTTTTAAGCCCGTATTCTTTAAATTTATTGGTCTGTATAATACCGTTCGTTTTTATTACAATTTCTAATTGATCTAAAAGCTGTTCTTTAGTTAATTCACAAAAATTGTCATTTAGCCTTCCTTCTTTGTGTTTTGGAATTGGAATATTAGCCTTAATAATAGAATCCTTAAAACTACCAAATCTATTACAATATACTTCTGCATGAGGCATAGAATTATCCATGCTAATCATTTTCTTTGTCGGAAATCCATGAATTAAGTAAAAATTATATAATAGTGTTAGCATCTCTTCGTCTGTATAATATTTATAATGCATTACTAACCCACAAATATTATTTAAGTTTGTTAATCCACCAAATCTTCTACTTAATACTGGAGAAGAGGGTAATGTTTTATCAGTTTTTCTTTCTTCATTGATATCTTTTTGTAAGGGAGTTCTACCTAATTTTAAAGCGAATTCTTTGTACTTTTGTATTAATTCCTCATCTGTATAATTATTTCCCATTATCACAAACACCGTCCTTCATATTATTCGTCCTAACTTTTAAAAAGTAATAACCTGAAAGTCACTAGGACTTGTGACTTTCAGGAGCTACCCTAGTCTGTTTATTTGTGTTTTTACACACAAATAAGGAGCACTATTTAAAATGCTCCAATTTCTATGTAAATTAAATTATTTCTTCTTATTTTTCTTTCGTTCTTTTCTCAATTTTTCAAGTTCTGAGTATTCTAACCATCCTCCGTCTTGGAGACTCCTACCAATCCAACGATAATCAATTTCAGGATATTTATAATGAAACATCTTTTTCTTTAATTTTGCCGTAGCATCAGCTTGCCCCTTAACATCCCAAACAATCACAGAATCATCTGCATATGTAATGACATAATCAGCAACATATTTTATAGCAAGAATGTTTTCATCTTTATATTTGCATTTAGGCTGAAGCTCATATTTTACTTGTCTTTGGCAGTCTATAATTGTTCCATCTTCTAACCCTACTTCTACCACTTCTTTGAAAAATTTAAGCTCAAGCTCGCTGTCGTATTGAATTCCTTTATATGTACGTTTTAGTTTTCCAGCATCACTTAAATCAACATGAAATTTTGAATACTTTTTCTTTGCTATCTTAATTCACTCCATATCCATCAAACAAAGACATCACACTAAAGCAATGCCTTTGTTATTTATTTTATTTTACAATTTATTTATATTATTTTACTTACTATAAAAGTTCCTTCTTCAATTTTTCAATTATAAACACTTGGCCTTTTGGACTTACTTTTGTAATTCTGCTTAATTTTACACCATAAGGAGTATCAACACTTTTCTCTTCTACTACAAAATATAATGAATTCATTCCTCTTTGTGATGGTTCAGTAGAAGATGTTAGAATCAATCCCCATTCTCTTAGTTTCTTATATAATTTTTTCTCACCAATATCAATTCCTTCATCTTGTGCTATTTTAGAAACTTGACGTACAAGTATGTTATCTTTAGATTTTAAACATGTCTCAGCGAATCCTACTAATGGTTTTTGTTCTTCTATTTTAACTTCAAGCAAATATGTATAAGACTTAAGATTCTCTATTGTTTTATTTGCCATATTTAAAGCTCTAGCCATTACTGCTTCTGGGGAATTCCATTTCTTTTCTAATTCTATAAAATATTGTCTAGCAAGTTTTCCTTTATCTGATCTTTGTAGCATAGAAATTTCTTTTGCCATTTCAACTGTCATTTGATGATCTAATATTGTTCTCGAAACACTTCTATTACCTTCCATTTGAACCTGCTCATTTTTGAGCGAGTTGAAATCTTCATTTTCAGTAAAACCGTATTCACACATTCTTGGAAACCAATCTTTATATTGAGTTTTAACCTCTAAAAACTCATGTAATTCTCTTCCTAAAACTGTTTGATTATCTCCATTGTAATTGATAGTTATTAAATTATTATCCATTATAAATTCCTACTTTCTTCAATTTATTTTTTTAATATACAATTTACCTTGCAATCTTCCTAGCACACCATTTTCCGAATATTTCCGTTGTCTGATCCCATCCAAACATGGCCCATACTCGTTTTGTAGTTGAATTAATTCCAATTTGTTTTGGGCAAATTCCATGAGATAAGTAATAGTTGATTTGCAGTATATTATACAAATATGTTACTTTTTCTTTTTTTTGATTTGTTTCTTCTTTTACTTTATTTATAATTTCATTCATCTGTAGTACCTCCTTTCATTTTAGACTTGTGTATTTTTCAACACATAAAATCTCATACTAATTAAAGTATGAGATTCAATCTACTGAAAATATTTATTTACCACACAAAATTCCCTTGCCGACCTTATGAAGAATTACCATCTTCTCAATATAACTTTTATACTTCTCACAAATCCCAACATCCTTACAATTTTTCTCACAATGTTCACTACTATATAATTTATTCTTCTTCACATTATTATTGCTATTATTACTATTATTACCACTTGCCTTATTATCTGGATTGTTTTTATTAGTTTTTCCTTTTGCCACTAACACCCACCTACTTTATAATTTATTTTGTTGTTTATTCTTTGTATGTTATAATTGCTCTGAATGGTTTGTTTAGTATGCTGGTTGAATTAGCAGCAGTATGAATAGCCAAAACTGTATCTGTTACCTGTGCATAATAATAATCTCCAGATTCATAAGGATGCCCATTGTGAGGTAGAATTAGTGTCCCACCTGAGTTTTCAACAACTACCTGAACACCAAGTATTTTTGATTTAGTTAGTCCATGTGTATAAGATCCCATTGTAGAAACAGTGCTTGGAGTATTCCCACTAATTTCCTTAAACTTTATAGCAGGTGCATCATTCCCAAGTTTTGTATATCCATTTACTACAAAGTTAGCACCATTCTCTACGGCAAGAGTTACATCAGTTTCACCATCACCCATAAATCCTAAACGAGTTCCATCACCTTTTTTCCACTCAAAGAAACCAGTTCTATTGGGAGAACTGTCAGGATTCATAGTTACATAACCATTAGTTCCATCTGCTGTGCTAATTGTTCCATCAACAGTTAATACTTTTGAGATATTATTCCAAGTTAAATTACTATCCGCACCAGAAGAACCATTATCATTAAATTGGATCTGACCGTTAGATCCAGCTATTCCACCTACAGGAGTCTTCCATACTCCGTCTTCACATAAAAATTTTGTGATTCCTTCAACATCTCCCGTATCAGGCACTATACCAGCACTATGATTTACTCCAGAAGCACCCATTACTGGAAGTCTTGCGGTATTAACTGTACCAGAAGTAAGATTATCAGCGTTAGTTTGATTCACGTTTTGAACATTTCCTAGACCGACATCACCCTTAACTAATGTTACTGCACCAGTTTTTCCTGCTACAGATGAAACAGATTGAGTTGTTGTAATTTTACTCCAAGTTGAACCATCAGATATAATCCAATCTCCAACTGCCCAAGATGAGATTCCATTTATTTCTGTTGCTCCTAATACTGATATAACATAATAATATCCCTTATTATTTATTGATGATATAGGAATTTCAGGAGTGTTAGTATTTGCGTTCCATACGCCACGATAATTCACTGACCCTAATATAGATTCAGGTAATTGTGTATTAACTAATTTACCATTAATGTCAAGTAAAGCAATACCATTTGATTCTCCCATTTCGGAACGCTTTATTTGAGCATCATTAGTCACGTTATCTAATCCTATATCTGAAGGAGTTAAAGCAACTGCACCAGTTTTGCCATTTACGGCTGTTATTGCACCATTATATCCACTAGATATATATTTTTTACCGATTGTTACAGGCATTTAATTAATCCTCCTTTCTTAGAAAAACATTCCTGACCATCGCAATGTTGTTCCTATCGCATTCATAACTTGTATAGATGAAATTTTTTCATAAGAATAGTTCCTTGATTCACCTGCTGGAACATAAATACAAGAATCAGAAGGTAATATCCGAACATATAATGGAGTTATATTTGCTTCTATTAATAAATCATTAAGATATCTCTGTGTTCCATCTGCCTCCTTGAATTCTATTGTTTCATTTTCTACCAATAAAGAATACCAAGGTGTTAAATTATCAAATTTAATTGATGATATGAATCCTGAGTGCATTAATGAGCCTATTGCCAATGTTATCATTCCTTTCTTTTATGAGGTTTTGTGATTTTTATTGTTGTTGATTATTTTTGGTTTGTTGTGGATTTG
>Ga0209417_1005839_pt1 | contig 13214 bp, 12 predicted proteins | sample RifGroF2_FD_184002 | JGI IMG/M metagenome (GOLD analysis project Ga0209417, IMG submission 184002) | Groundwater microbial communities from Rifle, Colorado, USA - Groundwater F2 (SPAdes) (version 2) | ecosystem: Environmental > Aquatic > Deep subsurface > Groundwater | place: Rifle, Colorado... | reverse complement strand
GGCAGCAAAGGAGAACTGATTTTGATGTGATTATCAATATTGCTGAAACATATTCAAGTATATCCAATTTTGTGAATGATATTGCTGTTGAGCCGATTAGGGAATCACTGATGGATATTGAAAAGCAGGACAAAGATGACGAAATACTCACACTTTCCACAGTTCATTCCGCAAAAGGGCTCGAGTGGAAGGTGGTGTTCGTGATTTGGGCGAGTGAAGGAAAATTCCCGTCACCCAAATCAACCGACAATGAAGAGCAAATCGAAGAAGAACGTCGCCTTTTTTATGTGGCAATCACTCGTCCAAAAGATAAACTCTATCTGACCAATGTTATCAATATTGTGGATAGAGAAGCTGGTGGCATAATCTCTACTGCCACCCGCTTCATCAAAGATGCCCCTGAAGAAATTTTGGAGCGTGTACTTGTTACCACCGAAGATGATGCGGAACTGAATTAAATTACTGTCTTTCGAAAGTAAGGTAATCTGTGGAACCATCTCCACCACTCTCATCTGCCAGGCGAATCTTAGTGTCTGTTTGCTCTACTACGTGCCAATCATCCGAAATTTCTTCCAAATGTTCCGGAGATGCAAATATCAAGTAAAGCTTAGCCTTACTATCATCGATTCCGCTGCTCCAAACTCCGGGAAAAGTAGAATTGCTAACAGTAACGCTCACAGTTCCATTTGCCAGGAAACTGAATGAGTTACCTGTGAATTTATATGTTTCTTCCTTGTCGTCGTCCCAATAATAGGTTACAACCCAATTGCCGGTAAGTTTGCTTGTGTCCAAACTCGTATCCGGGCTGGTTGAATTATCGTCACTACAGGAAACTAAAGAAATGGCAATTACCACAACAGCGAAAATGTAAATATACTTCTTAAACATTAGTTGCTCCGAATTATTATTTTAGTTACAACTAATTTGAAGGATAAAGAATGTTTTTATTTTATGATATATTTAAATATTAATAAATTTTATAAACATTGAATAAATAGGAAAACATTACATTAAATGAAATTGGTTTGGTGTTGAAAGATTCGTCTCCCAGCATTGGATTTTCTTTGTACACATCGTTCAAACAATAGTAAAAGCCTGCATTGCAATAAACTGACCCATACTTTGATTTCCAAAATTCTACTAATCCTCCCAAACTTAATATAATATTATTTTGAACACTATCCTTATCAATTGAGTAATTTCCATAGTTTGTACTTGACATTTTAATACCATTTCTATAGGCATAATCAACACCAAAGTAAAAATTATCGTAAGTTAATGCCAGTCCATATGTCAGGTAATTTGCAAAGTAACTCACTTCGTCATAACCATCGGATGAAATAGCATCTCGAATTTCGTATGGAAAAACAATTTTTCCGAAACTTGGAATTATGTTAATTTTTTTTGAATTTGAAATCGGGAAAATAAGTGTTAAAGAGGCATTGTAAGAATTTGTAAACTTTGGCCAATTTTCGAATCCATCAGGTGCAGCTTTGGTATTTATTCCCATAAAGGACCAACCAATACCCGGACCAATTTGAATATGATTTGTATAATTTTCGTCAGCGAAAAGAAATTGTGGCAAACAAAAGAGAAATAAAACGATTAAAAATGATTTTTTCATTTTACACCTGAATATTTAAAATAAAATTTGATTTATTTTGAAAAAGTAAATTAGCAAATATTCATTAAATAATAATTCATTTGAGTAAAATATATAGTGTTTACCCGATTAACTTGTAAGACATATGAAAATATATATTTTGCAATAGAGACATAAGTCAACGTGACCATCAATACATGAATTCTGATAAAGATATAAAATCATGTCAATTTACAAATAATTTTCCCTCTCAGATTTAATTTACGGCAGGAAGAAATTATGATTGTCCAGATTACAATCGTAAATGAAGTAATTCAGCGATTTGCTGTTATATCCTGAAAAATCGCAGATAATTGCAGGCAATACTTTATAATTAACAAATTTCTGCAGTACGGCTTCCATGAGTCCTGACTTCAGTACGAAAAAGTTTTTCCGAGATATTTTCTTTATGAATAAATAACTAGCGTGAATCATATTGAAATTCGCAGTTCGCCATCAGGTAGAGTGCGTCTTACTCGGACTGAATAATCACCTTATCAGAAACGAGTAGAGAAAAGGCATGCCTTGTTTTACATTTTTCCCCGTAGAGACTCAAAATTTTGTGTTTCTACAAATCCCTATTGTTTATAATATTCATCTTCTTCCCATTCGAGGGGGTTGTTTTGAATATATTCTCGTATTTCATAAAGGGATTTATCATTACGAATTATATGTTCGTAATAATTCCTTTGCCAAATTGGTGGAAATTTTTTATTTCTTAATTCATTTATTCGACGGGATGAAAATGATTTTAATGCCCTAACAAATTCCGAGATACCATGATATTTGATTGATGTTGTAGAGACAGGTCTGAGACCTGTCTCTAGTGGTTTAATTATTTTATTTTCTGAGACAGGTCTGAGACCTGTCTCTACGGAATTCGTTTTATACGATTTAATTGGATAATCAATCACCATTATTAAATGCAAATGATTGGGCATTATAATATTATAATCTAATTGTAAATTCGAATAATGATTCGGTAAATCTAAAATACATTTTTCAACAATTTTGCCGGCTTCATTCAATATCATTGTTCCCTTTTCTACCTTCCCAAATAAATTCAAACGATTGTGGGTGCAAATCGTAATAAAATAATATCCGCCTCTTGAATAATCATATTCCGGCAAACGGGTGGATTCAATTCGGTATGTATCTTTGAATTTGGACATAATATTATTATTTTTCCCTGTAGAGACAGGTCTCAGACCTGTCTCTACAACATCCTATCCTCCCTCCACTATCTTTATTTCTTCTTCGGTTAGTCCGTAGAGTTGGTAAACGAGTTGGTCGATTTTCTTGTCGGTATAGGCGATTCGGGCTTTGAGATGCTCTTTCTGCTCGGGTAATGTTGCTTTCTGCAAGTCCAGACGAACCATTTCGGCTTCGGTGTTTGGGGTTGGGGGTTCGGGGATAGGTATTTTAGAACTTGTTGGATTATCAAATTGCATTGTTCTAATTGCGTTTGCAAATATAAATTTGTAAGAATACCAACTAATTAAATGCGAATTTATAATTGCTAACAAATAATTTGAAGGTAAATTCGAAATATTTGTAAGTTGATTTATAGTATCGACTAATACATACTTACTTTTATCATATTCTTTTGAAAGAGTACCAATTATTTTTAAATGAGGAATTGGATTCATGATATGTGCAACTAATCTTTGTACGAGAATTGAATTCACTTTGATATATGCTTTATTATCTTTTATAATTTCTTTCTTAAGTTTTCCTTTTACATTATTATCACTACTATACCTAATTATTTGCTTACCACCTAATACGAAATATTCACCGAAATCATTAATTTCTTTTTGATATATAGCTCCTCTTTGATTTACAACAAAATCATTCAAACTCTTTAATTGTTTTTTAATCTTTTTTCCGATTTTTATTTCTTGCTCAGAAACACCATTTAAAATAAACTCAAACTCATTGCATAATTGTTTTTCAATAAATCCAATTGATGTTATTGATTCATTATTTCTTATGAAAGATTCAAAAACATTGCTATTACTTTCTTTTTGGGATAAATAAATTGACATTTCTAATTTTACTTCTTTCCATACTTTGGAACAATCAACAATACCAAAAATATCAGGAAGTAAAATATCACGAGTCTTCGACCAGTTAGAAGCATAAGTAAATGATTTTGGTATTATAAAACCATTATAACCTTGAGATTTCATCAATTGTTTCGATAATATCAAAAATAATGCAGCGGTATCAGTATTTCCAATTGGAAATTTCTTTTGTAAATATGTTGTTGATGCTTTATCTAATTCGGCTCCATAGGGCGGATTTCCAATAACCACATCAAAACCCGAATCCCCAGCCCCGAACACCGAAGGAAAAGCACTTTCCCAATTGAAAGGTTTCACCTTCTTTTCCATCCCCGGCTCGAAATCTATTTGGCTGTCGTAAAAATCAATATCAATCAGCGAATTTCCGCATTTTATATTATCGTCCAGAGTTGGCAGTACTCTTTCCTTAAAGATTTTCAACTGCTGATTGATGGATGCTTCGGTTTCGCCTTCCATACACTTCAGCAACAGGGAAAGTTTGGTTACTTCCACTGCGTTCACGTCCAAATCCACACCGTAAATATTATTCAGAAGTATTCTCTTTTTCTCGGCAGTTGTTAGGTTTCCGTCCGGCTGTAGAACTTTTGACTTTCCCTGCTTAGTGTAATAATCTTTATGCCAATCGAGCAGAAACTGATAAGCACCAATTAAGAATGAACCGCTACCGCAAGCCGGGTCGCAGATTTTAATTTTGCTGACTTCATTCGGGGTTGTATCCCCTAAAAGTTTCCCGACAGTATTCTTCACAATATAATCCACTATATACTGAGGAGTATAATAAACCCCTCCTGCTTTGCGGACTTCCGGCTTATATTCAATTTCAGCTTTGTGATATTTTCCAATAGTTATGGTCTTTCCCAAAAACTGCTCGTAAGCACTTCCCAAGATTTCAACGGAAAGAACAGAAAATTCATAAGGACAATTCGGATAATAAAGGTCATTGATAATTGTTTTGATAGTCTTATTATCAATATTAATCTTTTCGCAAACCGAATCTTTCTTGAAATCGAAAAGACCGGAATTGTACTTTATGTCTGCTTCACGAAATATAGTGAAAAGATTACGGTAAAAATCACCTGAATTTAAACAAGATTGCAAACTTCCATAAATTTCGACTTTTCTGTCTTCTGCAATGCGAAGGAAAATTAATCTATCAATTGTTTGCTGTACCGCAAAGTTAAGTTCATCCTCGTTGAGTTCTTTATTTTGTTTGGAAATTGATTCTGCCAGAAGAGTTCTCCAGCGGTCAAGCGAAATAAGAAATTCTTTATCAACAGTTTGAGTTCCGGTTTTATCTTTATTACCTGAAATAAAATTATCGAAACTTCCTTTGAGAACATTCTCTTTTGCAAATGTATTCCAAATAAAATCAAATTCTTTAACGTAATCTTTATAAGTAAAATACTTGACACGAGCAACAGCCGCATTATCATTTGGATTTGGCTTTTTAGTACAATCATAAATAGCAAATTCTTCAAAATCTGTAACGATACTTACAGAAAGTTTAGCACTCCAACCATAACGACGAACCTGATAAGCCGGTTCAATATTTTCTTTAATTCCAACAGAAGGTTTCTTTGCCTCCACGAAAAAGAGACGTTTGCCTCCGGACAAGCGGAAAGAATAATCCGGTGCTTTGGTTTGCCCACTTACTTTTACTTTATCCTCGTGAATGACTTCACGGTAAGCTTCAGCGTGACCTTGGGAATTGTCAATATCCCAGCCGAGAGCTTTGAAGAATGGGTCGATAAAATCACGACGAGTTTGAGTTTCATTATATTCGCTATTCATATAGCTAGCGTGTTGCTCTTCGAAGCGTTGAACGAGAGCAGAAATGCGAGAGAGAGCATCTTCTTTTGAAATCATAAGATATTGCGGTTTATGAAATTGCAAATTAAGAAAATCTCTTTACATAATTACTTTAGAAATAAAAATGCAACCTCTAATATTTCTTGAGCTTATTCCAGAGCTTCTTTAGGCGCTCCAGAATTTTACCTTCCTTGCCTTCGGTGGTAGGTTTGTAAAATTGAGAGGGGGTGAAATTCTGTGGGAAATAATTCTCCTGCACGAAGTGACCGGGGTAATCGTGGGGATATTTGTAATCTTGTCCATAGCCCTCCTGCTTCATAAGTTTGGTCGGGGCATTACGCAGGTGGAGCGGCGGCAGTAAATTCGGATTGTTTTCCACTGCACTTTTTGCCTTCATCAGTGCCGCATAAGACGCATTGGACTTTGCGCAACTCGCCAGGAATGTAACACCGTGGGCAAGCATAATTTGAGCTTCGGGCAGACCAATCATCTGCACTGCCTGAAATACCGACACAGCCACAGTGAGAGCCATCGGTTCGGCATTGCTCACGTCCTCGCTGGCAAAAATCACCATACGCCGAGCAATAAAGAGCGGGTCCTCGCCTGCCTCCAGCATCTTAGCCAGCCAAAGCATTGCCGCATCCGGGTCAGAACCACGCAGCGACTTGATGAAAGCGGAAACAGTATCGTAATGATTCTCACCCTTTTTGTCATAACTCACAATTTTGCGATGAACTGCTTTTTTGATAATTGCTTCATTAATTTGCACAATCTCAGAATCCTTCTTCATTGCAATTTTGAAGGAATTTTCGAGCAAATTCAGTGCAGTTCGTGCATCACCGGCAGAAAGCCTGTGGAATACGGAATAATCATCAATTTCAATTTTATACTTAGATAGCTGTTCATCCTGAGCGATAGTCCGTTGAATCAATTCAGTAATATTATCTTCTTCCAAAGGTTTCAGATGATACACCTGCATACGGCTGATGAGAGCGGGATTCACCTCGAAAGAAGGATTTTCTGTAGTAGCACCAATCAGAGTGAGCAAACCTGTTTCCACACTGTGCAGTAACGCATCCTGCTGCGACTTATTGAACCGATGAATTTCATCGATGAAAAGAATTGTTTTCTTGCCGAGTTGATTATTATACTCAGCTTTATGAATGATTTCACGAATTTCCTTCACGCCGGATTCCACTGCGGAAATACGAATAAATTCCGATTGCAATTCATTAGCCAGAGCGTAAGCCAAAGTAGTTTTACCGCATCCCGGAGGTCCCCAGAAAAGTACAGAGGGCATCGAGCCTTCCTCAATCATTTTGCGTAGGGGTGAATTTTCTCCGATTACATCATCTTGTCCTAAGATATCGTTAATATAATGCGGACGCATCCTTTCAGCCAAAGGTGCATTCGGATTAGATTTCTGAGGGTTGTTATGTGTAAATAGACGGTCCATAGGAATTAATAGACTTCGTCATGAGAGCCAATAGTTTCAAGCAAAATTACTTGAAATATGCCTTCAGCAGTCGGATAATTATAAAAAATTTTATTAATGATTCGATATTCGTAAGTTAAACTACAAGCAAAGGAACCGGATAATTTTCCTTTTAAAGGATGACTTTTAAGTTTTGAATTGAATGGTTCTGTTGATAATAATTCAAGTGTTTTTCGAAAATCAGGAATAAAATCCGGATGACTCTTAAGAAGTTTCCTTGCTTTTTTCTCAAAAGCTGAAGATTTAATTAATAAGAAACTCATTTCAATATATCGATAAGTATATCATCAACGGATTGAGGTTTAATCGTACCCGCTGAATATTCCTGATTTGCATCATGAATTTCTATGGCTAAAGTTTTCTTTCAATAATTTGCATTTGAATAAGATGAGATATTTCATCTTGTTCATCTAAAGGGAGTGCTTCAATAGCATCTAAAATTTCAGAATATTCCATTATCTTACTCTTTTTTATATATACAAATATACGAAAAATCTAATCAATTATTTTCCTATAATCTTTCAATAGAGAAATACCTTTGCATTCTGAGAGTGCTCCAAAAATGTTTCTTTTATCTATATTATATTTTCGTTTGGTAATCTCATTAGTACATCAAAATTAATATATTTAGTTTATTACCAACTTTATTTCTTTCTCTTAGGTTTAGCTTGATTAACTTTTTTAGTACCAATTTGCGGAGCAGGTTTCTTCTGTCCGGGAACTGTTCTGCCCTGTTTTGCAGCTATTTCCTGAGCTTCACGCATTTTTTTAGCAAGCCAGCCTTCTTTCTTAGGAGCCTTTTTCAATTCTTCCAAAGTTGGCTGATATTTCGAGAATTTATTGATATAAATCTGCATCAAAATACTTACTAAATTGAATGTGAAATAATATAGGTTCAAACCAGATGGCAAACTATTGAAGAGCAAAGTAAGCATAACCGGCATAACATAAACCATAGCCTTTTGGCGTGGGTCAGTTATTGTCTGCTTTTGTTGAATGAACATAGTTGCACCCATCAGCAAAGCCAATCCGGAAAGGGATTTGATTCCCATAAATGAAAAGCCGAAGTTAATTATTGTGTCGGGTACCGACAAGTCATTTATCCAAAGCAAAAATGGCGCCTGTCGCAATTCAATTGCAGAACGTAGTACTGACCATAGTGCATAAAGAATTGGCATTTGCAAAAGCAGAGGTAAACATCCGCCAGCCGGATTTATGCCATATTGCTGATAAATCTTCATAGTTTCTTGCTGCTGCTTAGTCATGTCATCTTTATATTTCTCACGAGCTTCAGCAACAAGCGGAGCAACGAGTTTCATCTTCTTTGCGGAACGCATCTGTCCGATTGAAAGCGGATAAAGAAGGAATTTGATAAGAATCGCAAACAGGATAATAGAAATTCCATAATTATGGATAAATTTATGTATCAAATTGAAAATTGGAAGCATAAAATATTCGCCAATTTGACGAATACCATATTTCCATCCTAAATCAACAAGACCTTGCAAGCCATATTCTTTTGCAATTTTATAATCCAGAGGACCTACATAAATATTGAAGAATTTTTCGCTTCTGCCACCATCATACGGAATTCTGAATTCAACGGTATATACATTGGTTTTACCTTCATTTTTATGTAAGAGAGATTTGCCGGATAAGTCCACAGTGCCATCGAATGATTTATAGGGACTTGGTATAATTGCTGCAGTGAAGTATTTAGATTTCACTCCTGCAAAGTCAATCAAACCAGTGTAACTTTCCTGCACTCCATCTTCGTCAGCCGAAAGATCATCCAAATCTCCATTCATCGATACTTCTGCATAAGATGAATTGGATTCGTCAACACTATTTTGTTCCTGTGGGGTTAATCCATTCTCCCATACAAGTTTATAACCACGCTGAGGGATATATTCTTCCATATTTTCAAGAATGATATCTTCACGGAATTGATAAGAACTACCATAAATTACAATGTTTTTAATAATACGTGAATCTGAATCAACCTGCAGAATAAAAGGTATCAACAATGAATCTTTAGGACCTAATTTAACACTTCCCTGATTGAAATCTGTAGTGAAGTATAAATCACGTGTGTCAATAATCTGACCTTGATTTGTACGGAAAGTGATAAATAATTCACCATTTTTATTATTTATTAATTGAGTAGGTGTTTTATCCCATTTTTTATAATTTTTCAACACAAAACGCTTGATAGAAGCACCTTTGTTGAGAAATTGGATTTTTGTAAGCTCAGTTTCTACTGTAATCAAATTTCTTGTTCCTTCAGCAAATGAAGCAAAAGGACCAAATTTGGTTAATTTTTCCAAGTCACTTTTATTTTGTAAAGTTAAAGTAGAATCGGAACCAACAGGAGTACTATCTTTCTGAGTGTCTTGATTATTAAGGTTCTTTGTTGTATCGGTTGTTGTGCTGTCAGTAAGTTCAGTTTTATATTTCTCCTGTTCAGGAACAGGTTTAACCGAAACTGACATATAAATCATCCAACCAATTACGATAGCTGAAATTAAAACGAGCGCTAATATACTTTTTCTGTCCATTTATACGAATACCTTATATTTCAATATATTTAAATTAAGAGAATACAAAATTAAAGAACTTCAAAATTAAGCATAAATTATATTATAAATGTTAATAATATTTTATTTTCCCTTATTGAATTTCTTAAATTTGAATTTTGGTAATTCTTCGGGTACAGGATCGAAACCACCTCGATTAAGGGGATGGCAGCGAGAAATTCGCTTTATACCAAGCCATCCTCCACGAAGTGCACCAAATCGCTTTATTGCTTCGAGAGAATACTCCGAGCAAGTCGGATGAAAACGGCAGGAAGGCGGGAAAAGCGGGGAAATAAATTTCCTGTAAAACTTGATAATATAGATTAAAAAGTACTTCACAATTCTTGCATTTTTTTGGGTAAATTTGCCTTGCAAAACTTAAGTAATGCTTGTGAAAGAATCTTATCAATTTCACTCAAATGAATTTGATTTGTTTTTGTAATTTTTTCACCTTTATAATTTACTAAAATTGTGCAGACGCTTTGTAAATTGAATTGATTTGCAAGTAAAGGTATATTTTTCCATAAAGATTCACGGATTAATCTTTTGATGCGATTGCGGACTACAGCCTTTTTGAAGATTTTTTTCGGAACGGAAATACCAAAGTAAATTGTATCTTCTTCAGGTACTTTTCCTTTGATAAGCAAGTCATTATTTCTGGAAGATATAAACAATAAAACAGGTCCGAGACGAGCATGTGCGCTAATCTCATAGGCCTTCTTAAAAGAATTAAAGCCCTTTAAAGGGCTTAAATTCGGCGAATCCATTTTTATTTTCCTAAATTAAAAATGTTTTGGTTCGTCGCTGACAGACAATTTAAAACGACCTTTAGCACGGCGTGAAGCCAATACTTTACGACCATTTTTAGTAGCCATTCTCGACCTGAAACCATGTTTGTTTCTTCTTTTTCTGTTACTTGGCTGGAATGTCCTTTTCATCTTTATTACCTGTTTTAATCATTTTCATTTTAATCGAACTACAAATTTAAGAAAATTAAATGAATTAATATTTAAGTTGCAATACTTTTTTTGTTTTTTTTATAACTTTATTAATCAATCTTTTCATCATTTAGTAAGTCTTCGGGATTTGACGTCTGAATTTCACCTTGAGTATGCTTCACAATCTTTGCTTCGAAAAGGAAAATCAATTCCTGAGCAATTGTGCGAATCTGACTTGAGATAAAGGTCAAATTTTTGGATACATCCATCAAAAGACAAGCATTGTCAATTTTTTCAGGATTTTCCTTCATTGCTTCACGAAGTCTTGCCAAGGTTAGCTGATGCATTGCTTTCATTTTTGCTTCTTGTTCAATTAACTCATCGGAATTTTGTGAATCCAACAGCATCAAATTATCCATAATATAAGCAAAAGAACTGTTTACCAATTCGCTGCTTTCTTTAATTTTGGTTGTATTGAGAAGCAGCATGTCCACATCAGAAATTTTTACATTCATAGCAATTTCTGAAGCTAAATCCCCAATTATTTCGAAGTAATCGTTGATTGAGACCGAGGAAAGTACAAGCCTTAAATCCATTGCTACAGGCTGATGTAAAGCAAATATCTTCATACATTGCTTATCAATTTTAATATCTAGTTTATCCACCTTTCTTTCCAAATCTGTAACAATTTCGGCAAGTTTCAAATTATTATCGAAGAGTGAATTCATTGCAAATTCGATTTGCTGCTGCACAAGAGTTCCCATTTTAATAACTCTATGGCGTAACTTTGCCAATTCTAAATCGAATACTTTAAGTGTATGTTCATTTTTTTCGAAATCTAACATTTTATTTTTCCTTAATTTACAAAATTATATAATATACAGTAAAATCAACCAAAACGACCGGTAACATAATCTTCAGTTTGTCTTTTTGTCGGACTCGTAAAGATTTTACGTGTCTTGTCGTATTCAATTAATTCACCCAGATAAAAGAAAGCAGTGAAATCGCTAACTCGTGAGTTCATTAATCAATTCTTCTATCTTGGAAGTAGAAATCGGATCCAGTGCACTAGCAGGTTCGTCCATGAGCAAAATATCGGGATTCACTGCCAGACTGCGAGCAATACAAACACGTTGCTGCTGCCCACCTGAAAGACTGAATGCGGAATATTTGAGCCTGTCCTTAACTTCATCCCAAATAGCAGCTCTCTGTAAGCTTTCTTCCACGATTTGGTCGAGTGCTTTTTTATCACGTATCCCATTCACACGTGGTCCGTATGCAATATTATCATAAATGGATTTTGGAAAAGGATTCGACTTTTGGAATACCATTCCAACTTTTTTACGAAGTTGAACTACATCCAGATTTTTATGGTAAACATTCACTCCATCAATTTCCACATTTCCTGTTATTTTCACCCCGTCAATCAAATCATTCATACGATTGAGAGTTCGCAGAAAAGTAGATTTTCCGCAACCGGAAGGACCTATAAATGCAGTTACCTGTTTTTCAGGAATATCTAGGGTTATATCTTTCAGAGCCTGTTTTGCTCCGTAATATAAGTTTAAATCTTCAATTTTAATTTTTGTATCTTTCATTTTTCTTTTAAATTTAATTATACTGTCTCATTTTAGAACGAATTTTGGAACGTAAGAAAATTGCCGAAAAGTTCAACGCAAATGTAAGCATTAGAAGTACTAATGTAGTAGCATACTGATATGGTTTCGTTAGTTCCACATTCGTGGATTGAGTGGTAAGCACGTAAATATGGTAACCTAATTCCATAAATTGTGACGAAAGTGAATTTGGCAAATCAGGCAAAAAATATGCAGCACCGGTAAAAAGAATTGGTGCTACTTCCCCTGCTCCACGGCTCACAGCCAAAATTGCACCGGTGAGAATACCCGTGATTGAACCCGGTAGAACAACTTTCAATATTGTTCCGAATTTTGTTGCTCCAAGTGCCAAACTAGCCTCTCTTAATTCCCTTGGTACTGTTTTTATTGCTTCTTCAACAGATACAATCACAACCGGTAATGTCAGAAGGGCCATGGTCAGAGCTGCCCAAATCAGTGCAGGTTGTCCCCAATGCGGACGAGTCCTTTCCTTGAAAAATTGCAATACTTCAGCTTTAGCCAAAGAATTATCATTATACATTTCTTCCATTATACTAGTTAGTGCAATTTTATCCTGCCAATATTCCTTATCAGCATTTTCTAAAAGAGATCTTATTTCTGAATAATTGGCTTTGCCATCATCAGCAAAAGGTGACTTGGAAGAATCAAAAATTGTCTCCATTTTGCTAAGTTTATTATTCGCTTCCATCGTGTCCATTTGTTTGCCGACAACTCCAATGAAAAAACCTAATCCGAATAATCCGAACACGATAGCTGGAACACCGGCTAATGTATTCACAGCAAAGCGTATAAATCTAGCTATAATCGAGTTTTGTTTAGCATATTCCGAGAGATATATTGCAGTTATTGTTCCAATTGGAACACCAACAATTGACATTATAATCACGAGCAATGCTGTTCCTATAATTGCGGGGAAAATACCACCGCCGCTAAGCCCTTCTTTTGGAGAATCTGTAAGAAATTCCCAGGATATCGGATCTTTTCCAAGCATAAAGATATGAACTAGCAGATAAATCACAAAAGCAATTAT
>Ga0209417_1005838_pt1 | contig 13219 bp, 14 predicted proteins | sample RifGroF2_FD_184002 | JGI IMG/M metagenome (GOLD analysis project Ga0209417, IMG submission 184002) | Groundwater microbial communities from Rifle, Colorado, USA - Groundwater F2 (SPAdes) (version 2) | ecosystem: Environmental > Aquatic > Deep subsurface > Groundwater | place: Rifle, Colorado... | reverse complement strand
GCGTTAAAGATCTTAGAAACCTCCAATCTCTTTATCACCGGCGGTGCGGGATCGGGGAAAACGACCCTCACCCGCGCGCTCATCGAGGATGCCGTGCAAAAAGGAAAATCGGTTGCCCGTCTCGCCTCGACGGGGATGGCGGCGACGCTGATCGGGGGGCAGACCCTCCATAGCTTTTTCGATCTGGGGATTGCTAATTCTCAAGAAGAGCTAGAGCGTAACGGCAAACTCGACCCCTCTAAAAAAATCATCAAACTTATCCGCTCGATGCAGATCATTGTTATCGATGAGATTTCGATGGTGGGTGCGCCACTGCTGGATATGATACGGCTTCGTCTGCTCCAAGCAGAATTTAGCGGACGGGTCATCGTAGTCGGGGATTTTTTACAGCTTCCACCCGTGACGCGCGGGAATGAACCGATCTATTTTGCGTTTGAGTCACCGAGCTGGGAGCGACTGGGCTTTGAAACACTCCACTTGGAGGGGTCATTCCGTACCCACGAAGCGGAGTTTTTGAGCCTACTCGAAAAAGTACGCCATGCCCGTCTCGATGATGAAGCTCACGAAGCACTCGAAGAACTAATCAAACCGTTGAATGAAGATATGAGCACGATGACCCTGCTGTTTGGGAAAAACATTAGTGCCCAAAACCATAACCGCTCTCAGTTGGAACATCTAAACGGTGAGATTATCGAGGTTGAGACTTATGTCACACTCCATGATAAAAAGATGCAGGAACGCGATGTGGAGCGGTTTATGATCGAGAGTCGCATCGAGTCTGTTTTGGCTCTGAAAGTGGGTGCTCCAATCCTCTTTACCCGCAATGCATGGAACTATTATAACGGTGAGAGGGGACGAATCACCTCTATAGAAGAAGAGGTCATCTGGGTTAAAAAAGAGGATGGTGTTAGTGTTAAAGTAGAGCGGGTCGATACCACTAAAACCCGCTGGGTAGAAAAAGGGAGCACGGCAAGTGAAGAGAAACTCATCACCCTCAGCCAGTTTCCCCTAACCCTCGCGTTTGCAATCACGATCCATAAATCGCAAGGGATGAGCTTAGCCGATTACGTCATTGAAACGAACGAAATTTTCGCCCCCTCGCAGTTTTATGTCGCACTGTCACGTTCCGTATCCGCCCATCGTGTTACGCTGATTAAACCTCATAGAGGCTGGGAAAAACTTTGTTTTGTCCATCCAAAAGCAAAACGATTTAGCGAGGGGTTGTAAACGCCGCTCCGATAATAACCCGATAGGAGAACATTGTGCTAAACACTGCCGATAGTAGGGCAACAGCCACCATCATGTACATGACGGCGAGTTGATACGAGATTGCACTTAGCGGATCGGCACCCGCGAGGAGCATCCCCGTCGTGATACCGGGGATATGGATAATTCCGACCGTCTGGAGCATATTGAGTGTCGGGATCATCGATGCTTTGACGGAGGCTTTGGAAGCAAAGCTAAGTGCCTCTTTGAGCGGTGCACCCAGAGCCACCATCCCCTCGATCGTCTCAATCGTGTTTTTCACCTCTGCACGGAACCGTTCGGTGCTTTGGGTATAGACGTTTAGGGCATTTCCGATGATCATCCCTCCGATGGGGATCATCTCATGAGGAACCATGTGGATGACGCCGAACGCCATCATCGACAAAAAGACGATTCCCGACGAAGCCCCAAGGGTAAAAAAAGCGATTTTAAAGCTATGTTCTCCCAGAGGGGAACGTTTCTTTGCGGTATAGGCACCGAATGTCACCATTCCCAGCAATACAAAAAACAGCAAAGAGGGGTGTTCGATTTTAAAGAGATAAACGAGGGCATAGCCGAGGAGCCCGAGCTGAACCATTGCCAAGATCGAGTTAGTCAGAATAATCTTTTCGAGACCGAACTGTTCACGGCGTGAATACCATAGGGCAAAAATGATAAGGGCGTAAGAGGCTAAAAAAGAGTATTGCATAAAAGAAGAATAGGGAATTTTGGATTAAAAGAGGCTTCCCCGAAAGGGGAAAAGAAAAGATTAAAGACTATCAGAGTGAGCAGAAAGATATTCAGCAACACCTTCTGTGCTAGCTTTCATACCCGCATCACCTTTTGCCCAACCTGCAGGACAAACTTCACCGTGCTCATTAGTGAACAACATTGCATCGATCATACGGAGCATCTCATCGATGTTACGTCCGAGCGGAAGGTCGTTGATAACCGCGTGACGAACCGTTCCGTCTTTGTCGATCAAAAATGATCCGCGAAGTGCAACCGACTCACCGAACAATACGTCGTAGTCACGTGAGATTTGTTTGTTCAAATCGGCTACGAGCGGGTAACGAACTTGACCGATACCACCTTGGTTTACCGGAGTGTTTTTCCATGCAAAGTGACTGAATTGTGAGTCAACCGATACACCGATAACGTTGATTCCACGTTCTGTGAACGCATCAAGACGGTGATCAAACGCGATTAATTCAGACGGACAAACAAACGTAAAGTCCAACGGATAGAAAAACAATACAGCACCTTTTTCGCCGATGTTTTCGTACAAGTTGAAATTTTCAACGATTTGGTTGTTTCCAAGAACGGTTGTAGCGGTAAAATCAGGAGCTTTTTTAGTAACGAGCATAGGAATTCCTTGTGTGGTTTATGTTTAATGTAGGGAAATTGTAACACACGAAGATTAATTCAAATAAGTTACGAGAAAGTAACCCTAAAATCTAAAGGAAAATTTTTATTATTTAGAATACTGCTTGCATACCATTATCTCCTCTTTAGATATAATCTTTTTATGTTGACTTTTAAAACCCTTTTTTCAATGATGCTCCGCTATAAACGCTCACTATTGTGGGGCAATATCATAGCCATTCTTGCCACCTTGATCTCTATCCCTATACCTTTGTTGATACCGCTTCTTGTTGATGAGGTGCTTCTTAAAAAAAGGGGGAGTATTACAGAAACAATTGATTTTTTCACCCCTCTACACGAACCGCTCCTCTACATCGGGATTGTGCTGGCAGTAACGATCTTTTTACGTTTTATGTTTTTTCTCCTCAGCGTTGCATCCCAGCGTTTTTTTATCACCCTGTCGCAAGAACTCAGTTTTACGATCCGTGTTCGTGCGCTGGAACATCTCAAAACTGTTTCGATGTCTGCGTATGAGCGGCTGGGAAGCGGTAAGGTTATTACCCATCTTATCACTGACATCGATACGATCGAGCAGTTTTTAGGAAGTGCCCTCTCCAAACTGATTGTCTCTGTTGCAACCCTTGTCGGTGTGGCGGCGGTGCTGATCTGGATTAACCCTTTATTTGGAATCCTCATTATTATTTTTCAACCCATGATTATGATTGTGACCCGTAAAATATCGGGAAGTGTGGGAAAACTCAAAAAAGAGCAAAACCGAACCATCGGTGAACTTTCGGATAATTTGACACAAATGTGTGATCTCTTCGGTCAAATTCGTGCGAGTAATAAAGAGGAGCGGTTTATCGAGAGTGCGATTGCTCAATCTCGGAGATTACGTCAAAGTGCCAGCGAATACGGAATCAAGGCGCTCCGGGGAGAACGTTACTCCTACACCTTGTTTCTCAGTGGATTTGAGATTTTTAGAGCACTTGGGTTGGTGATGGTTCTCTATTCGGATCTCTCCATCGGATTGATGTTCGGGATATTCGGCTATCTGTGGTTTATGATGACCCCCGTGCAGGATTTGCTCTCGATGCAGTACAGTTTTGCTAATGCTAAAAATGCCCTCTCTAGGCTGAATGAGCTGCTTTCACTTCCTATCGAAGAGCAACATCCATCTACGTCGAGTCTATTAGAAAGCGGATCAGCCCTCTCGATTCAGACCCGTGATCTGGTATTCGGATACGATGAAAAAGAACCGGTACTTAAGGGACTGAATATCGATATAAGCTCAGGGACTACGGTAGCGATTATCGGTGCGAGCGGGAGCGGAAAGAGTACCCTTTCTCAACTGTTGGTAGGATTTTATTCCCCCTCATCGGGTGATATACTCTATAATGGTGTGAGTGTTAAAGATATCGGTTTTTCACGGGTCCGAGAGGCAGTTTTTGTTGTCTTGCAGCAACCGTTGATGTTTAATGATACCCTTCGGTTTAATCTGAGTATGGGGGATGAGATCAGCGATGAGGCGATTTGGAATGCACTGAATCTTGCACAGCTTGAGGATTTTGTCCGTACGCTTCCGCATGGTTTGGAGACGCAGGTGGGAAAATTGGGTATCCGCCTCTCCGGCGGCCAGCGTCAGCGTCTCTCCATTGCTCGAATGATCCTTTCTAATCCCAAGGTGGTGATATTTGATGAATCGACCTCGGCACTGGATGTCCATACCGAATCGGCACTCTTTGAAGCATTGGAACCGTTCTTACGGGAAAAAACGGTTATTATTATTGCCCATAGGCTCAGTACTATTACTCGAGCCGATTACATCTATGTCCTTGAAAACGGGACGGTTTTAGAAGAGGGGACACGTAGTTCTCTTGAACATTTGGATGGAAGTTTCAACCGATTCGTCCATAAACAACACTAAGAAGGAGCACTAATGGAAAATAAACTGTTTGTCCGATTTATGATTTTTTCAGCCTTGGGACTTATCACATGGCTTTTTTTCCCTTTTCTAAAAAGTTTTTTTATCGCATTTTTGTTGGCCATCGTCGTATTTCCCCTTTATCGTGCTGTCGAAATTAAAATACGCCCGATTGAGCGTCTTTCATCTATAGCCTCGGTTATTTCGGCCGGTATCGTGACAATGGGGCTCTCTTTGATCCTTTTTGTTCCTATTGCAATGTTTTTATACTATTTGTTTGATCAGCCTGCTAACGTAGTCGGATCCCTTCGGACTTTGAGCGATCAGATCGATACGATCACCAATTATCTTCCCGCTTTTTTGGGATGGATGAAAGAGCCTTTGGATAATTTGATTGTTTTAGGGAAAGCGCATAAGGATGAGATTATAGCCACTCTAGCCGCTTGGCTGGGGAGTGGTTTGCAGACGTTTATGGTGATGTTGGCGGAGATGGCGATGATTGTCGTCTTTTTCTTTTTCCTGACGTGGTATGGACGAAGTATTTTGCTCTTTCTTCTCCCTATTATTCCCCTCTCACGAACACTAAAGCGGGGATTTTTCAGCGATATGATGACGACAACGGCAGTTGTATTTTACACATTGGGCGGCGTTATGCTGGCACAAGGATTGGCGTTTGGTATTTTTATCGCTTTTTTTGAAGGGTACAACCCTTTTTTACTTGGATTTATGACGGCTATTTCGGCTGTTATCCCCGTCGTCGGTACCGCTTTGATATGGGTTCCGGTTGCATTGCATGAATATTTTGAAGGAAATATTATGAATGCATTTATTATTGCGCTTTATTCATGGGCGATGATGGCATTTTTTATCGACAATATCGTAAAACTTGTCATTTTAAATTTTGTCAATCGGACGTTAAACGATGGAAAGAGTCGGATCAATGAATTTATGATCTTTTTTGCGATTGTGGGGGGACTGGCAACATTTGGTTTTTGGGGATTTATTATTGGTCCGGCGATTGTAGCCTTTACTCTAACAACGCTTCGAATGCTTCGCAAAACGTCGCGCCATCTTCGTCAATAGTCTTTGCCAAGAACCCATTAGTGGGTTCTCAGCTCTCTAACCTCTTCACGTAGTTTTGCTAATTCGGCCATAATAGCGGTGATCTCATCGGCTGATTTATCTTCACTGCCATGGGTGTAACGCTCAATAGTTGATTGAACACTTTGGGTCAGTGTATCGAGTTTGCTTTTTGCTTTGTCGATGAGGGTGTTGTGATCGATATTGAGGTTACCCTCGAGTTCATGGATCTTATCGACGATTTGATCTTGATGTTTGAAGAGGTAGTATCCTGCTATACCGCCGAGCGCGGCACCTAATACAAAGCTGAGGGTGTTGTCTTGGTTCATTTTATTTCTCCTAAGGGTTATTTTTTTTCTTTAAAAACTGCGAGAGGGCTCCGATGGCGAGCGAGCCGATCGTCACTTTTGCGATCCCGTTGGAAGCTTTGAGCGCAAGCTCTTTGGTTTCGTCATGGAGATACGAAATCAAATCGTGGAGTTCATGCAATGAGAGTTTCGATTTGTCGCTGAGAGCTTTCGTCTCCTCTTTGAATTGACCGAGGAGCCCATTAACCTCATGAAGGGTTAAGATGGCTTTGGTCGAGAGGACACTGAGCTCGTTTTGGAGATGACTCATAAACTCCTGTGCTTTTTCCATTGTTTTCATCGAGTTGATGCCGATTAAAACAATTACCATTGTAATAAACACCATACATATCGCGATGATCCCGACAAATAATGTAAGTAACTGCTGCTCAGTCATAATAGTTCCTTTCGCGATAATGTTAATTATACTCCTCTTTTAGATAATAGATAAATGAATATGTTATTTTTGTTTTTTTAGCTACTTTAAGTATATAAAGTATATACTTTACATACTTTATATATATTAAGGCATAGTAATGATCCTTACCCTTTCACATCAAAAAGGGGGAGTCGGCAAATCGACGGTAGCGTGGAATCTTGCTGTACACTTCTCCCGTTTTATAGATACCCGCATCGTTGATCTTGATACACAGCGCTCCCTTACGGTAACGAATGCTCTGCGTCAAGAACATGACCTCACTCCGATCCAAATGCTCCATTTTAATACGGCTGAAGAGTTGGCGGAGTATGCGGCGACCGATTCGGATAAGAGTCTTACGATTATCGATTCAGGCGGATTTGACAGTGCCTATAACCGTATCGCTATTATCGCCTCGGATCTCCTTATCACCCCTGTGAGTGATAAACCTTTTGATTTGATGGGATTGCAAAAATACGAAGAGATTTTAAAGAGTCTCTCCGAGATTCAAGGGGAGAGTATAAAAACGCATGTCCTTTTTAATAACATCAATCCGGCCATGAAACGGTTTGGGGATTTGGTCGATTTTATCTGTATGTCGGAACATTTTGAACTTCTTACTTCTGTCTTGCGGCAGCGGGTCGATATTGCCCATTCGGTCGGTGAGGGCAAAAGTATCAAAGAGTATCGGATTTTTAGTAAAGCCGATCAGGAAATGGATGAGTTGATTTCGGAAGTAAAATCTATTTTAGATATAAAATGAATATTTAAAATATATATAAAGGATATAAAATGGCAAAAAAAAGTTTTCTTCAAAATATCGAAAAAGTGAAAAGTTCTGCCGCGATGAGTGAGAGGGAAGAGAGCAAAAAAGGGGATAAGGAGAAGAAAAAGAAGCTGATTACTATCCCTGTAGAGTGGGAGGATAAAATCCGTCAATTTCATGGAGGAACGGTAAGTGCCTACATCCTTATTGCACTTCAAGAGCGGATGCAACGGGATGGGTTGATATAAAAAAGGGAGATCAATTATCGTCTATAGGGTCAAGGGAATACCAAGTTTTTTCATTTTCTGTATTGATCTCTCCCTTGTTAACATGATCGAGCAGATTTTTAATGATTTTTAAATTTTGAATCGTTTTATTGCTCGCTTGAGGCTTGGATGAATTGGTATCGATTTTTCTTTTTTCGTTCATATCTATCGGTTCAATAGGGATCCATTTTTTTTCTGCGGAGAAAAGATTTGTGGACATCAAGATAAAAAGTAGACTAAGAGATAGAAATTTCATTATTTCTTCAAAATATGGAGATACTCGAGTGTTGAATCGGCTTTGTGGGTTCGATTTTCAGTTTTGTCGGCTTTAAATCGTTGGTAGTTTGTCGTTGCGAGTGAATACTCCCCGTATTTTTGCATAATCTCTTTTACTTCATCCTCTGACATCAGTCCTTCATTGTTGTAACTTAAAAAGATGTATTTAAAATCTGCGTTACGGATTAAATCTTCAAACGAGTGTTTAACTTTACGTTGTTGACAATACTCAGATTTCCCATACTCCCGCAGTCCTGTTTTCCCTTTCGGATCAAATCGGTCGTTCAGTGATATGGTATTAAGCAGATGATAGTTTGCCCCGTAATGACGTTGATTGTAAGGGGGGTCCATATAAAGAATATCCCCTTTAATCTTTCGAATAAGCTCATTTGCATCTTCATTATAGACGCGATGATTTTCCCCGACAGGATCAAAAGAGGCAGGTACAAAGTTTAACTCTTTTTGAGCCGATTTTTTGAGCTGCTTGAGAAATGCACCATAGACGGATGCGGTATTGGCGATCTTATCGGCACTTTCGATCAATGAAGCGAGTAAAAAATAGTATTGATCCTCGGAAATGATGCTATTGGATTTCCATTCGTCGATTTTTTCCCGAATCGCATCAATTTTTTTCCCGTTCTCTTCACTGAAATATTGTCTACCGGCTTGACCATTGAGAGAGTATTGCTCAAATATAAACCCTTCTTTGGATTCAATATCTGATAATTCATTAAACAGATGGTGAAAATCAAACGGCGTGTAATTACCTATGTAATTACGGTTTAAGACATAGCTGTAGTGTTCGATATCATTGGAAATAACCGATTTTACAAGAGGCTTAAATACTCTGCCGACGATCCCTGTTCCTGCAAAAATATCACAAAAAACTTTGTCATCCAATCTCCCGACCGTATCGGTAATCGTGGTTGTTAAGAAAGCGGATAGTTTTAATTTGGAACCTATGTAATTCATTGTGTTATCTTTAAATCGTAATATGGTCGGTAAGGTTATGATCATACTATTTTACTATCAAACCCCTTTCGTTATCCAGATTGTATCTGAGAGTACTTCACCGGAACCGAAGTCTAATCTGCAGAGATTTTTAGCTGAAAAACTATCAACATAAACATCAATAGCTGACTTTAACTGTAAAATTTCGGATTTCATTTTCCAGTGCTGAAGGGTTGAACCATCATACATAACAATAAATAGTCTATTTTTTAAATGTTTTCTTCCCTCTTGACTTTGATTCTCATACAGCCATGTAATTAACTCTTTTGTATGCTCTTTTGAATAGCTAAAAGGGTGATTGAACCCTTTCGGAAAAACGGAAGTTTTATGATCGAAGGGGATATTATTGATTTTAAAATCTACAAGCTTGTCAAAAGAATTTCTATTAGGTTCTACATTCTCATGGGATGCAAAGATATACTCGGCTGCCATTGCTGACCAATAATTATACCAACGGTTTAAGGCATAATCTCTCAACGCTTGAGGAAAGCCAGCAGTTTGTTTTAACAACGATTCAAAACTATAGGTAGTGTAGATGAAATTTGTATTAAAATCCCATAAATCAGATTGTTTTCTTCCCCAGTTATAAGGATAGAGAAGCCTTTTCTTGAGCTCTCGTTCCACTCTTTGTAAATCCATAAAATATCCTTTTCAAAGAGGAAGTATTCCTAAAAAATCAATTGTGCTATCTGCAGTGATTGTGTTGATTATAGCAAAATATTTAATTTGATTATTTGTTATACAAGAGATTTACTGTTAATGGTATACAATTAGTACAACTGAAGATTGAACGGTTTAAAAGGCGAATAGGTATGATAAAAATAATAAACAGTGAAGAGTTTTCTTATTTTTTACGCGTGAACAGAAATGAAATCATAAAACTTTGGATGAATAAAAGTGAAGTACAAAATGTACTACATAGACACTCTTTACCTATTATTGAAAAAAATACACACCTTTTTTACGAATTTTGCGACTGTTTTATCAGTGTGATCGAGTGGCGTGCAACCGTTACGGAGTGTCAGGTAAAAATTGACTTTTTACAATTGCTCAATAACTACAATGTGACGGTATCCGATCTTTTCACATTGATCCTAAAACTCAAAAATGCGATCGAACAGGTTATTTTTGAGAATGGGAACCTCTCGTATGCCTTGCAAAGCGAAATTGATTCTTTGACTTTGCAGATGGCGAATGATTTGGCATCCCATTTTGAAACCATAATAAGCTCGAATAGTAATTATAAAAGTGAAAATTCCAATCTATTGGCAGAGTATAAAAAAGCGGTCGATTTGAGCAATATCGTCTCCAAAACGAATCCAAAAGGGGTCATAACCTATGTGAATGATAAGTTTTGTGAGATATCAGGGTATACGAGAGATGAGCTCATCGGAAAACCGCATAACATCATTCGTCATCCGGATATGCCAAGAAGCGCTTTTAAAGATTTATGGGACACCATCAAAGCAAAAAAAAGCTGGAGCGGTGTGGTTACTAATATGAAAAAAGACGGAGGACAGTATATCGTCGATACGACGGTTATCCCTATTTTAGATGTTGATGGAGATGTTGTAGAGTATATAGCGGTTCGTCACGATATTACAGAACTCGAACAGACCAAACAGCAGTTGAGAAATATCAACAAAGCGATGAAAAACAAGGTTGACGAGCTTTATTCGATGACAAATACATTAGAGCAAAAAGCGTACAAAGATAATCTGACGGGGATTAATAATCGGGAAAATTTTGAAGATATTTTTACGCTTGAGATTGCCAATGCAAAACAAAACGATGTGCCGCTCACTTTGATAATTTTCGATGTGGATAATTTTAAACTGGTGAATGACACTTATGGCCATCAAGCGGGTGACATCATTTTAATTGATTTGGTGAATCTTGTTTCAGATAACATAAAAAACGGAGATATTTTTGCGCGATGGGGAGGGGAAGAGTTTGTTATTTTAACTCCTGCAACAGACCTTAACGGTGCATGTAATTTAGCCGAAAATTTACGAAAACTTGTTCAGTTACACCCGTTTAGCTACGTGGATAATCAAATGACATTGAGTTTCGGGATTGCGCAGCTCACGGCTGAGGATACGAAAAAAACCCTCTTTGAAAAAGCGGACGAAGCTTTGTATGAAGCGAAAAAGAACGGCAGAAACAGAATTGAGGTTACTTCTAAAGCTTAATAAGGCTGAGAAAGTTTCAAGAAACCGTACTCAAACGTAAACGGCACCTGCTTGAGTATGGTGAGATTAATATAGGGCTTGACACTTCTTCCGATGTAGAGTGAAACGGCAGAACCTTTTTTCATTAGTTCGGGATCGAAGCTAAATGTCAATATTTTATTCTGATGAGTGTGTTCCAGCAGGGCTGGGAGGCTACTCTCGTCAGGATCGATGAGTAAAATAAAGCCATGCACATTTTTCAGGGTCAACGCTTCTTTCGGTGACGCAACAGAGACATCAAGCGAATGATTACTAAGAACTCCGCCGTATTGACGCTCAATCATCCCCGATAATCGTTGTGCCGCTTCTTTGTTTGCAGGTACGGTGACAATGACCAAGTTAACGACCGATTGGATACGATCCGTGGTCCCTTTTTCCATCAATATGACTTTAGGAAATAGTTTTGCCCCTATCTGCAATAGTATCGAATCATAGGTTGTTCCCCAGAGGAAAAACGGTATGAAAATGAGCAGAAGTGATTTGGTCATTATCGGCTCAAAGCCAGTGTCAAGGTAAAGAGTGCACCATCATCCGTATTGCTTACACTGAGTGAGCCTTCAAAATGTTGTTCGATGATGACTTTGGACATATAAAGACCGATACCGGTACCTTTGTTATGAAGTTTGGTCGTAAAGTAAGGGTCGAAAATACGTTCAACTATGACCGAGGGGACCCCACCGCCGGTATCGCCGATATCGATAAACAGATGGTGCGCATCGCATCGCAAGGTGACTTCGATTTTTCCTCCGTTTTGATCTTGTTTGCTTTTTATGGCATCTTGGGCATTATTGATAATATTTAAAATCACTTGCTTAAATTCGTTGACCACACCGAAAATCTCTTGATCGCAGTGTTTGTGCACGTGATAAGTGATATTGGAATAGCGAAGCTGTTCGCCTAATAGGGCAAATACCTCTTCAATGGGCTGAGCAGGGTCGAAGGAGAGACACTCTTTATCGATGTTAAAAAAGTTTCGAAAATCATCAATAGTATTCGACATGAAAGCAAGATTATTATTGATAATGGCACTATTCTTATCAATTTCGTCGTTTTCGAGCAAACCGAGTGTGCGTTTCATCGTAAGGTTGGCTACTGCCAATCCGATGATATTCAACGGTTGACGCCATTGATGGGCAATACTTTCAATCATCTCACCCATTGCCGCAAGGCGAGATTGTTGGACAAGGAGCTGTTCTTTTTCCCGACGCTTGGAAATTTCGTTCTCAACACGATGTTCTAACTCATTATTGATCTGTTCCATTTGGCACCGATAGTCATCAATGGTTTCAACCATTTTATTGGCGGATGTGGTGATGGTCATAATCTCATAATTGGTATTATCGCTTTTGAATGGTTCGGACGTTTTATCCATACTATAGTTCCCCATCCAGTTTGATAAAAGACGAAGAACAAAGAACTGCTTTCGGAAATACCAATAGGTAATCGAAAAGATCAGCAGGGCGAATAAAGAAAGGAAGATGAGCTGCATAAAAAGTTTAGTATGGAGTTCATCTACAAAGTTATTGGAATAACTGATGATAAGAGTCGCTTGAAGCTGATGGGTGATGGGATCGATTAAAGGTTCTGATAGGGTAATCGTCTCTTGTGTTTTGGAGTGCGGATAGTGCTGCTCATAAATAACATTATCGTTTGCATCGATCAACGATACATCGAGAATATTAGGATTTTGAAAAAATGTACGTATGGTATCGCTGAGCATATCTTGCTGATCGAATGTCAGATAGGTTGAAATAACGGGTTTGAGAGTTTGGGTAACCAGTTCAATCTTCGACCTTTCACTTTCATTGAGAACCGAAGAGACATTGACGTGAATAAAAACATAAATAGGGGTAATAACCGCAATGTAAAGCAGCCAAAATACCCACGCGAATTTTCCGATAAGAGAGTGTGTCATCATAATCCAATGTGTAGTAACATAAATTAATCATATATAAGTATTAGTTAATTTTGCATTAATTTTGGTACAATTTGCCCATATTGTATACGAGAGAGCTGATGAAATTTTATTATTCCTTGCTGAGTCTTCTTTTTATCTCCTGCACCGTTACTGCATCGGATGATGATTTTTCATCACTGTTAAATGAAGTGACGGGGATTGCCACCAAAACCAAACTCAACATCGATTATCAGCCCTCCGTTGTCTCCGTTTTACATGCCGATAAGCTTAAAAAAATCGGTATCCGCAATCTGCATGAAGCGATCGGGTTGCTTCCGGGGATCGAAACATCGATTCTCCATACGGGGTGGAAAAAGGTCATTATTCGCGGAG
>Ga0209417_1005837_pt1 | contig 13219 bp, 7 predicted proteins | sample RifGroF2_FD_184002 | JGI IMG/M metagenome (GOLD analysis project Ga0209417, IMG submission 184002) | Groundwater microbial communities from Rifle, Colorado, USA - Groundwater F2 (SPAdes) (version 2) | ecosystem: Environmental > Aquatic > Deep subsurface > Groundwater | place: Rifle, Colorado... | reverse complement strand
TGCGAGAGCCTGATAATACCGGATGGGGCATGCAGCTCGTACCGGCGGGGATAGAAACGGTATTTACCAATCAGGATCTCCTCCCTGTTTTCGGCAGGCCGCTGGCCCATACCGGTTCTCAACTGCAGCTGGTTGTGGATCCTGACGACAAGCTCCTCCATGCTGAAAGGCTTGCGGATATAATCAGTCCCACCGGCATCGAATCCTTTGACAAGATCGGCTGTCTCGGTTTTGGCCGTCAGAAAAATGATTGGCAGGGCAGGGTAGAGAGAACGGATCTGGCGGCAAAGGGTATACCCGTCGATGTTAGGCAGCATGATGTCGACGACACAGATATCGGGGCTAAACCGGCTAAACTGATTCAAAACAGCCGCGCCATCCATCTCCCAGAGCACATCAAAGCCCTCTGATTCCAGGGATTCGGAAACGATTTTTCCAAGAAACTGCTCATCTTCAATATAGAAAACCTTGATTTTCATTTCTGTACGGGAAAGCAAAGAGTAAACATACAGCCTTTATCCAGATTTTTCAGGCTGATTGTACCCCCGTGCTGTTTCATCACCTGCTGTGCAAAGGTGAGCCCAAGGCCATATCCCTTGATATTGTGCCTGTTGTTACCGGGTATCCGGAAAAATTTCTCGAAAATCCTGGAGTGGTATTCTCTGGGTATGCCCGGACCGTTATCCGCGACGGACAGGAAGGTATTGTCCCCTGATGAGTGAATCCTGATATGAACTTCGGCACCAGGGGAGGCATATTTAAGGCTGTTGTCGATCAGGTTTACCAAAACACTGCTGATGTAGAGCTTGTCACCAGAGATGCCGGATGCATTACCATCATTTTCGAATTCAAGGCGGGCGCCTTCTAATTCAGCCCGGAGTTCAAAACCTTTAAGAACCTCCTCAACCAGGTCATTGAGGTTAACGGTTTCGGCGTGGGGCATACCGTTTTTCTCTTCCAGGAGCGATTGGTCGAGAACTCGGGAGACCAGCTTCTCCAGACGGTTCATTTCAATGGAAGCCATGTTCAGGTACTCTGCGGTTTTTACCGGATCCATTAGCCTGTCGGATCTTTGGAGGGCTTCCAGGGCAACCTTCACCGTGGCAACCGGTGTTTTCAGCTCGTGGCTTATATTCCCGACAAACTCATTCCGTAGTGCATTCAGCACCAACTGCTTTTTAAGGCTCAGAAAAGTGATCACAAAGGCTGACCCGGTCAGCAGCAGTAAAATCAGGCTAAAAGCAATCTGGCCTGATATCTTCCTGATGATCAGTGGACTAAACCGGCCAATCCGGGCCACCGGAAAACTGGCCCATTCAGGTCCCTGCAGGACAATGGCCTTTTTTTTCTCGGTTCGGACTAACGAATCCGGATGGCCGATCCAGGTGTATGTGACTGGAATCCCTTTCCGGGAAAGACGCTCGGCAAAAACGGATTTAAAAAGGATGGTATCGGGTTCACCGGGAAAAATTCCCTGATAATGAGCGTCTGAAGGAATGGAGTCCGATGTCTGCGCAATGAAAAGTTTTACGGATCTGAGCAGTACATCTTCTTTGCTGGTGATCGTTACAACCGCATTGGTGTGGGAAAGGGTGTCGATTGAGGCCCGATGCCTGAGGCGGATGGCGGGATTCACAACTTTATTGATAAGAAGGCTGTCGAAAACCTGTCCCTGGGATTCATCATATTGACCTATAAGCTCTTGGGTCAGTACTTGTTTTTCCTCCCGGTACTGGTAGATGAGCCATTGGACAACAAAGACACTAAGTAATAGCTGACTGAATATCAGTAGTAAACCTAACCAGACAATTTTTTTACTGTTTTTCATATTATGATCCTGCTGCAAATTTACCCTCACATTTCTAATACTTTGCAGTCATTAACCTTAATTAACCTTAATTTATGAGTGGTTAACCATCCTGTTTTGACCCGATGCCTACTTTTGAATCGAAATTAACTGAGAAAAAAAATGAAAACTACTGTATTGCTTTTAGCCGGAATCGCAATGTTTCAGATTGCATCCGCACAGAATGAGGTAAAGAAGGCTGTTGCCGGAACTGTTAAGTATGAGGAAACAATCAAGCTGGAAATACACCTTGAGGGTGATGGTGCCCAGTTTGCCAACATGCTTCCGAAAGAGAGGAAATCGAATAAGATTTTAATCTTCAATCAGGATGCTGCCCTTTACACCAGTGACAAGGCAGCTGCCGAGGATGAGAATATGGCGCTTGAAGGGGAAGGCGGGATGATGCATATCCGTATGATGGAACCGGATAACAAAATGTTTACAGACCTGAAAAACAAAAAACAGTTAGAACAGCGCGAATTCATGACCCGCATGTTTCTGATCGAAAGCCAGATGGGTACATCACCATGGAAACTGACGGGCAATGAGAAGGTTATACTCGGATTTACCTGCCAGGAGGCTGTCATGGAGAAGGACAGTGTCAAAACCGTTGCATGGTTCACTCCAACCATACCGGTTTCTGCGGGTCCGTCTACCTATAATAACCTTCCCGGGCTTGTTCTTCAGGTTGATGTTAAGGATGGCAACCGGGTAATTACCGCAACATCTGTGGATCAGGATGTTCTGGATGTAGCCAGGTTGGTTAAACCGAAAGAAGGCAAGAAAGTTACCGAGGCGGAATTCAGGGAGATTGTGGACGAAAAGATGAAGGAGATGGGTGTAGAGAATGGACAGGTCGGCCATGCTGAAGGGGCTACCATGATGATCAGGATTCAGAAATAATTTTCCGTTATGCGTAACTATTTAATTCTATTACTGGCATGGTGTTCTTTGCCAGCTTTTTCGCAAACCAATGTTCTAAAGGGCGATGTGCTTGGCGATAAAGGAGTGCCGCTTGCATCGGCAACTGTCGTGCTGCTTAACCCTGTTGATTCCACCATGGAGTTTTTCGGAATTACGAATGACAAGGGGCATTTTGAGCTGAAGGACCTTAAAACCGGGAAATACCTCATGCATGTGGCGTTTCTGGGCTATCAAACCCAGTACAAAAATGTTGCTGTTCCCATCCAGGGTGACGGGTATTTTGGAGTAATCATCCTGAATCCGAAACCTGTATCCCTCAAGGAGGTACAGGTTGTGGGTGAATATATCCCGCTCCAGATAAAAAACGATACCATTGAATTTAATGCAAAGGCCTTCAAGACCCGTCCGGATGCAAACGTGGAAGAGTTGCTCAGGAAACTGCCGGGCATTGAGATTGACCGGGCTGGAAACATTAAGGCTCTGGGAAAGGATGTCAGAAAGGTACTGGTTGACGGGAAAGAGTTTTTTGGCAATGATCCCAAGGTAGCCACCAAGAACCTTCCTGCGGATGCCATTAACAAGGTTCAGGTCTATGACAAGCGTTCCGAGGAATCGGATTTTACAGGAATTGACGACGGAACCCGCGATAAAACGGTCAACCTGATTCTTAAGGACGACATGAAAAAGGGAATTTTCGGGGATGTTACTGCCGGCGCCGGAACCGATTATCATTATGTTGGAAGCGGCAAGGCATATAAGTTCTCTGATAAGTCACAGGCAGCCGTTCTCGGCATGATGAACAATATCAACCAGTTCGGATTTTCATTTGGTGATTACATGAGTTTTAGTGGTGGGCTCGACGGCATGTCTGGCGGTGGTGGCCATATTGTGATTGGCGGCGATAACAGTTTTCCCATCAATTTCGGGACACCGGTATCGGGTCTTACGGCCTCAGCGGCCGGTGGAGCCAATTACTCCTATTCCTGGGCCAAGGAGAGCCGGGTTTTTGCTTCCTACATGGCCAATGGATCGCACAAGAAGCTAAGTGAGTCGACCAAAACATGGAACTACACGGAGCAGGGATCCTTCTTTCAACAGCAGCAAACCAACCAGGTTGAACGAGATACCTCGCACCGGGTCAATTTCGGATTGCGGTACCGGATCGATTCGACCCAGAATATTATTGTAAATGGAAATTTCAGCCTGTCATCAGGTTTTAATCCGATGAATTCACAGGGCTCAAGCTTCCTCAACGATCTGCTGGCGAATACGCTGGCCCGCACCAGCACCTCAGAATCCGGGAGTCTGTCTGCAAGTGCCAGCGGTTCCTATCTGAAGAAACTCAACAAGAACCGGTCCGTTTTCAGGGCGTCGGGAAGCTTTAACCTCAGTAACCGGGAATCCGCCAGCCGCTATGTGAACACCATAGCCTATGGTACCGGTCAGGAAGTGGCTGACAGTCGTTTTCAGAATGTTGGCAATAAAAGCCTGAGTTATTCAGGGGGGATTTCGTTGAACCAGCGTCTTGCCCCGCGGCTGTACCTCGAGCCTGAGATTAAGGCCGGCAATAGCCGCGAGAATTATCGGAAAAGCATGGGGATCCCCCTGGAGACCGATCTTGTGATCGATTCGCTGAGCCCTGATTTCACGAAGAACTATCAGTACCTGCGGCCAGAATTGAGCCTGAAAAGAAATACCGACAAGGTTCAGTTCACGGCGGCTATCGGACTTGAACTCGGAAAGCTTTCGTCCAATCTCTGGGACCGCGATCCGGTCCGCTCCGACCTGGTTTACCTGACTCCCCGGATTAGTTGGGAAAATGAGTACAAAACCGGTCGCAGGCTTTCTATATTTTACCAGTCGAATGTAAACACCCCCTCGATCAGCCAGCTGATGCCGGTGGTGGACAATACCAATCCGCTGTCGCTGATGTTCGGAAATCAGAACCTGAAGCCGGAATACAGTCAGAATCTAAATTTCCATTGGCTCATTTTCGATCAGTTTTCCTTCACCTCCCTGTTTACCAGCCTGAGTGCCAGCTATACCCGCAACAAGATCAACTGGGCCCGGAACATCGATCAGAACCTGGTGCAAACCTTGCAGCTGGTGAATGTTGATGACGATTTCAATGCCAGCGGCAACATCGATTTCAGCACGGCCGTTCGCAAACTGGGCGTTAAGGTAAATACTTCGGTTCGTGAGAGCTTCAACCGCGGAATCAGCCTGGTGAACGGAATTGAGAATATTAACACCAATCTCAGTCATCGGGTTTCAATTACCGTTGACAACCGGAAAAAGGTAAAATGGGATATTAATGCAGGAGGAGCCTTGACCCTGACCGACACCTGGTACTCGATTCAGGAATCCCTGAACAACCGGTATGTCGATTTTTCGTGGTTCGGAGAAGTCCGATACACGCCAAACGATCACTGGCATTTCAATGTAACGGCCGATATCACCAACTATACCGCCAGGAGTTTCGACAAGGCGATCAGCATACCCCTGATCGGCGCTGACGTGAGTTATACGTTTCTCAAGAACAACCGGGGAATCCTGACCCTCCAGGGGGTTGACCTGCTGAATAAAAATACAGGCTTGCAGCGGATCAGTGAAATGAACTACCTGCTTGAACGACAGTCCAATATCATCGGACGGTATGTCCTGCTTTCATTCAAATACCGGCTCAATAAGTTCGGGAGCAACCAATCTGCGTTCGACATTAAGATTAAGAGGTAAAGGAATTGGAGGTTAGAATTATGTTGATTATTTTAACAGAATTGTTAAATCCCCTTCTAACCCGGGTAAATTGTGACGTCAACCAGAAAGATTATCCGCATTCTTGCTATCGAGGATAATCCTGTTGACGGAAAAGTCCTCATCCAGGCATTAAAAGGAATTGATGATTTTTCTGTAGAAGTATTTATAAAACCAACACTGTCCGAAGGATTAACTGAACTGGAACAGGATGAGTTTGACCTGATTTTTCTCGACCTTTTTCTTCCGGACAGCATTGGGATCGAAACGGTCAAGGCGATCCTTCAATGGTCTGTGTCAGTACCCGTAGTTGTTTTATCGGGGATGGATGACATTGACATTGCACTGGAAGCCATTCGGCTCGGAGCTAAAGACTACATCCGGAAGGTCCAGATCAGCTCATTCGTATTGTCAAAAGTAATCATATACGCTCTTGACAAGGTTGTACAGGACAGCGAGAAAAAACTGATTCTTGATGTCCTGGGGCTCATGAACTGGAAAGGCGATTTCACAGAAACAGTCACTAAGATACTGGATATCATCCGGAGGGACCTGGGGATAGAGTCAGCTGGAATGCGATTCCGGGATGGCATCGATTTCCCGTTCCTGGTTACGTCGGGTCTGCCGGATGCCTTCCTGAACATGGAGAATTCACTCTGTCAGGTTGATGCGGAAGGTAACCTGGTTAGTGATGAAAACGGGTGCGGGAACCTCGAGTGTATTTGCGGCATGGTGATTCAGGGCAAGACAGACCCATTGCGCTCTTTGTTTACCAGTGGAGGCAGCTTCATAACCAATTCCTACGAAGAGTTTGAAAAGGATGCGTTAACCCTGGGTGAGACTACCATCCTTCGCAATACCTGCTTTACCATGGGGTTTGAATCGGTAGCCATTATTCCGATACGGATTGACGACGAGATAATCGGCACCCTGCAGCTGAATGACACCCGCAAAAACAGGTTTACGGCGGATATGACTGCCGTACTTGAGAAAATTGTAGGCCACGTTGGCATGGCCCTCAAGAGGAATGCGGCTGAGCAGGCACTCAAGGAGAGTGAGGAACGGATGCATACCATACTGGAAAACATACAGGCCGGGGTAATCATTGTTAACCCGCAAACTCACAGGATTGTTTATGCCAACCATAATGCGCTCGTTTTGACTGGCCGGGAACCGGAAGAAGTTATGGGAAATTCCTGTTTTGACTTTATCTGCCCGAACCATCCCGGGTGTTGCCCGGTTACCGATAACGGCAAACATTTTGTACATACGGAGTGCACGATTCTGCATAAATCCGGGAGACATATTCCGGTAATAAAAACCGTTGCGCCGGTTCAAGTTAATAACTCATCCCTGCTGCTCGAAACCTTCATCGATATCACCCGCCAGAAAGAGATCGAGATCAACCTGGTCAGGGAAAAGGAGCATGCCGAGGAGTCCGATCGGCTGAAAACCGCCTTTATCAATAACATCAGCCATGAGGTCAGGACCCCGCTGAACGGAATATTGGGGTTTTCAACGATGCTGATCGAGGAGGGACTGGTAAACGAGGAGGGAAAAGAATTCACGAAGGTCATCGAATCCTGTTCCGAACAACTCCTGAGGATTATGACGGATATTATGGATTACTCGCTGATCGAATCTTCGGGTTTAATGTATGAACTCTCAGAAATTCCGGTTCAACCTGTCCTTACTCATTGCCTCGAATTCATCCGGAACCTTATAACCCATAGCAGGAAACCTATCGAAGTAATCCTCCGGACACCGCCTGACGTGGCAACCGACAAGCTGTGGGCCGATTCCCAAAGATTGGAACAGATCATAATCAACCTCCTTGACAATGCACATAAATTTACCAGTGAGGGAACAATCGAGTTTGGATACCGGATTAATGATCAGGTATATACCTTTTTTGTTAAAGACACGGGAATCGGCATAGAACCGGAATTATTAACCCTGATATTTGAGAAATTCAGGCAGGCGGATGTAGATTCGTCACGTAAGTTTGGGGGCACCGGCCTGGGGTTGCCCATCAGCAAAGGAATCGTAAAGCTGTTTGATGGATCCATTTGGGCGGAATCGGATCCGGGTTCCGGATCAGTGTTTTATTTTACGGTTCCCGGTAACCAGCGTTAATTACCTTTTGGGAATGGTTTTAGTTTTACCTACCTTTGCGGCCAAATTAATAAATTGGCTATCAGGTTCTTTGATCTGACGCTTTAGTAGATAAAATCATGAGTTTATTTGAAGATTTCGGTTTGCGTCAGGAGATTCTGAGGGCAATCGGTGACATGGGTTTTGAACAACCCACCCCTATTCAGGAACAAACAATCCCATTTTTACTGGGTGACGGTGGCGACCTCGTTGCCCTGGCTCAGACCGGTACCGGTAAAACGGCGGGATTCGGATTGCCGATCCTGGAAAAAATCAACCTGAATGAGAATTCGATACAGGCCCTGGTCCTGTGCCCGACACGTGAGCTCTGCATGCAGATTACCAGCGACATGCAGAAGTTTTCACAGTATGTTCCCGGCTTCAGGATTCTCGCTGTTTATGGCGGCGCAAGTATCCAGCCACAGATTCAAGCCCTGAAAAAAGGTGTTCATATGGTGGTGGCTACGCCCGGGAGAGCGATGGACCTGCTTAACCGGCGGCTCCTGAAAGTGCAGTCGGTTAAGTGGCTGGTTATGGATGAAGCGGATGAGATGCTCTCGATGGGATTCAAGGATGACCTCGATGCCATACTTGCCGACACCCCTAAAACGAAACAGACCCTGTTGTTTTCCGCCACCATGGCTGGTGAAATCAAGGAAATTTCACGCAAATACATGACCAATCCGGTGGAAATATCCGTTGGCAAGAAAAATGCCGGTGCGGAGAATGTATCCCATGAATATTACATGGTTCAGGCCAAGGATCGGTATAATGCCCTGAAAAGGATCGTCGACATCTATCCCAACATTTACGGTATCATTTTTTGCCGCACCCGTATAGAAACACAGGATGTGGCGGATAAACTGATGGGGGAGGGCTACAATGCCGATGTGCTCCATGGTGATCTGTCGCAGGCCCAGCGCGATTTTGTGATGAGCCGCTTCCGCCAGAAACACGTTCAGCTTCTCGTGGCTACCGATGTGGCAGCCAGGGGGCTCGATGTCAACGACCTCACCCACATTATCAATTACAACCTTCCCGACGAACTGGAACTCTACATTCACCGGAGCGGCCGGACCGGCAGGGCGGGAAAAATGGGTATCTCGATCGCTATTATCCATACCCGTGAGCATTCCAGGCTGGAGCAGCTTGAGCGGATCCTGAAAAAGAAGTTTACACGCAAACCGGTTCCAAATGGCCGGGAAATATGTGAGAAACAGCTGTTTAATCTTATCGATAAAGTTGAACAGGTGGAGGTGAATGATGCTGAAATTGAACAGTACCTTCCGGATATTTTCAAGCGCTTGAGCTGGACGGATCACGATGACCTCATCAAACGTTTCGTTTCGGTCGAATTCAACCGATTCCTCTCCTTCTATGAGAATGCGCGGGATCTGAATGCCGACATACACGAACCCAAGAGGGGATCGGTGCGTGATGACGGAACCAAAAAGCGGAAACCCTCATGGACCTTATTCTATATTAACCTGGGAACGAAGTTTAATTTAAATCCGGCCAGCCTTATCGGGCTGATCAATGATGTGACCGGAACCAAGGAGATCCGGATCGGGAAAATCGATCTCCAGAAGAATTTCTCCTTTTTCGAGGCCGACAGCGCCTATGAGAAGGATATCCTTGAATCTCTCAACGGAGCACAGTGGGGGGGTGTAAGGGTAGTGGCTGAAAAGAAGATGCCGAAACCATTAACAAAGCGTTAACGAATAACCGGCGTTTTTTCACACTATTTAACACTTTTCGGTGTAACGTTTGAGTGTTTAATCTGTCTTATACACAGAAGATACTGCAAGGAGTAAGTGTTTGTTTTCGAAACAGTCCCGAAGACCCGGTTTGCAAGGCCGGGTTTTCCTTTTCTACCCGGTCCGGTTTCAAATCTGACTGATCTTGTGAGCCTGAACAAAACGAAGTTCCGACCAGCTGACAGCATCACCCAAATGGTCCTTGATTGCCCCGATATTGCTGGTCTCCAGCTCTGCTGCAGCCTTTTCAACCAACGCAATTTTCTCTTCGCTCACCAACTTGCGAACCGGTATTTTCCCGTCGGCCACATAAATAATGAGGTGTCCTTCAATGGTGGACCTTGCAAACCCCCGCTCGGCGGCAATCTCATCCAAGCTCTTGCCTTCAGAGAACAACTTGAATGTGACCTCTTTTGTATTTGTCTTCGCTTCTGCCCTGAATTTCTGGTTCCTGCTACCAGCTGTATCCGGTTTCGGACCCTTTACCGTCACCTTGCTGTGAGCCAGCCGGATAGCCCGGTCACGCTCCTTGTTGAACTCTGATAGTATTTCTGATTCACTGGACAGCTCCCGGTTCTGCCGTACCGACTGAACAAGGGCATCAACCTTGTTGATCAGCTGAAGCTGCCTGAAAAAGACCTGCTCAAGGGTTTTGAGTTCATTCTGATAGGTTTTGCTCTTGGCATGTCCCTTCACAACCGCAATATGGTCGAAAACCCGCTGTGAAAATCCTGTCAGCTGCTCACCGAAATATTTTCTGGCTGCCATAATCCTTTCACTAAGCTGAGCCAGATAATCTTCTGAACCGGAACTGAGAATCCTGCGAACCTGGCCAATAAACCGGTCGGAAGTTTCCTTGACCGGAGCCAGGTCTGCTTTAAGCTGGTAAGCCCATGTTTTGTAAAGTTGTTTAACAGATCGTTTTTCATCTTTAATATAGGATTCGCAGTAATACTGAACCTTGTTCAGCATCGGGCCAAAGCTGAATGCATCAATTGCGGATTCTCTGACGTACCGCTGGGTTTCTTTTTCAAGTGTTTCATCGATGCCCGGCTGAGCATTCTTGCTGCTGACATAGGATTCAAGAGATTGGTCCTGCTCCGGGCCATTCTGCGGTACACGGGATGAAAGGACCAGCCCTTCCAGTGTCACCAGCCTGGAAAGGGCTACATAAATCTGCCCCGGTGCGAACGCGCCGGCCACATCAATGACCGCTTTTTCAAAGGTCAGGCCCTGGCTTTTATGCACCGTGATTGCCCATGCCAGCTTCAGGGGATAGTGTGAAAATGTACCCGTAACCGTTTCAATGATCTCATTGGTTTCCCCGGAAAGGGCAAATTTCTTGTTTTCCCAGATATACCTTGTGACAACTGCTGAAGGAGTGCCATCGGGGAATCCCACCTCGATCCGGTCTTCCTCAAGGCTTGTTATGGTACCGATTTTACCATTGAAGAATTGCTGCTCACCGGAAGGATCGTTCTTGATAAACATCACCTGGGCGCCCTCTTTCAGGTCGAGCCTGAATTCAACCGGGTACTGCGATTCCCCGAATTCTCCCTCGATTTCAGCTTCGAACGAAACAACCGCCGCGGGCAGTGCTTCCAGTGCCTCCCTGTTTATCTTGTCGGCCTTCCAGTTGTGGGTGGTCAGGAAAATATACCCGGGGTTTTCCTTCAATTGAAAACCCGGGTCATAGCGGGTGTTCAGCAGGTTGATGTCTTCGCTGGTGACGCAATGGTCACGGAAATGATTCAGCAGATTAATGAAGAAATCATCCACCTGGCGGTAGACTGTTTGCAGCTCGATATACACAGGGGGATTGTTTCTCAGTACCAGGGCATCGAAAAAGAATGACGTGGAATAATGCTTTTTCAGATACGACCACTCCTCCTCCTTCACTACCGGAGGCAGTTGAAACAGATCGCCGATAAACAAGATCTGGACTCCTCCGAAGGGTTTATTCTTTGCTCTTCGTGCCAGCCTCAATGTCAGGTCGATAGCATCGAGAAGATCTGCCCGGAGCATGCTAACCTCATCAATGATAAGTAGTTCCATCTCCTGAAGCATTCGCCGCCGGTTCTGGTGCATCTGCAGCCGGCTGGTAAGTGAGGCTGGTGTATTAAGCTGGGTGGTTATCGATTCGTTTTCCGGCAATTTGTTTGTTGGCAGAAATGCTCCGAAGGGAAGTTGCAGAAGGGAGTGAAGGGTAACCCCCCCGGCATTGATGGCAGCAATTCCCGTGGGAGCGGCAACAATTGTGTTCTTATGCGTGTATTCGCGGATTGCTTTAAGAAAGGTGGTTTTCCCGGTTCCTGCCTTTCCGGTCAAAAAAACATGACGGTTGGTGTTGTTGATAAACCGCGAAGCCCAGAGGGCTGCATCGTTCATTCCGGAATCTGCCGCTTCACTCATATCAGTATTTACTGGATATTTAATTAATCATTGCCAAACGGGGATTAACCAAGAATTTTGTTCGTTCCCATTTTAGAAAACCTCGTTTCGTACTCTATAAAAGTATGGTTCTAATCCCAGAGGATTGCAACTTTACCCATCGATTTCCGGGATTCGAGCCAGTCGTGGGCATCAGCAATCTGGTCTGCCGGGAAAGTCTTATCCAGCCTGGGGTCCAGAACACCTGTCCTGGCTAGTTCAACCGACCGGCTGAGCATCTTTTTCATGATCATGGGCCGGTAATCGGCAATCCTGAGCATATTGACACCGATCATCGCCTGGGATTTAACCACGAGCGGTATCGGGCTGTGAAAACCGAATCCCAGACCAAGCTTAATGGTGTCCCATTTGCTGGTTTTTGATCCCCTGTTCTGATCGGCAGCCCCATAGCTGATTATCCTCCCGCAAGGCCCAAGCAGCTTGAGCCCCTGCTTGTATCGCTTGCCGCCAAGATTGTCGAAGACCACATCGAGTTTGACGTTCATGCCCCTGATAACTTCAAAGAAATCCTGCTTCAGATAGTCGATGGGATGGTCAACCCCGATCTCAAACAAATAATCGAGCTTGGGCGTCGAAGCGGTTCCGAAAATCTCGCATCCGTATTGCTTTGCAATCTGGACCAGAAGCCTGCCCACCCCTCCGGAAGCGGCCTGTATCAGTACCTTTTCCCCACTGTACAGGTGAGTGGCCTCCTCGGCAAGATAAACTGCCGTACAGGCCTGCGTGCCCAGTGCTGTAGCCCGCGCATAATCCCAGCCTTCGGGCAACGGTGCAACCGCATCTGCCGGAGTCGAAACATATTCTGCATACCCGCCGAAGCGTGTAAACCCGAGAACCGGCTGCCCGATAGAAAGATTTTTCACGTCTTTGCCTACCTGGTCAATGGTTCCGCCCACATCATAACCCAAAACTGCAGGCAGTGGCGGGGCATCCTTGTAAAGACCGCGGCGGGCCATCACGTCGGCGAAATTGAGCCCGGATGCATGGACACGGATCACAACCTCCTGATCACCGGCTGCAGGTTTTTCACACTCGCGGATTTGAAAAGCGCTCTTGCTTTCGCCAAATTTCACCAGATAAATTGCTTTCATACGAGGGTCAGAATTTTTGGTAAAGATAGAAGGTTACGGGTAACCAGCTGCCGGTTGCCGGTTTCCGGTTAGGCCGGTTGCCAGTTGCCGGTTACCCCCGTTGCCGGTTGCCGGTTGCCAGTTGCCGGTTATTTCGCCAGAACTGTCATTCCGGCGTATTCTAAGATAAAACCAAATTTTATGGCGGTTTTTTTTATGCTGCAAATTTCATAGTGTCAACATAGGGCGTTCCGCGTTCAATA
>Ga0209417_1005832_pt1 | contig 13228 bp, 12 predicted proteins | sample RifGroF2_FD_184002 | JGI IMG/M metagenome (GOLD analysis project Ga0209417, IMG submission 184002) | Groundwater microbial communities from Rifle, Colorado, USA - Groundwater F2 (SPAdes) (version 2) | ecosystem: Environmental > Aquatic > Deep subsurface > Groundwater | place: Rifle, Colorado... | reverse complement strand
CTACTGCTTGAAGCTTTTCTTTTAGATTATGCTTCTTATTCTTTTTTGTTTCTTTCATAAAAAACACCCTAATAGTTTTTTGTCTAACTTTTGGGGTGCTGTTCACATGCTACGTCTCTAAGGAAACACAATTTATTAAATATTAAATATCAAATTCATCTTGCAAATCAATTACTGATTTGACAATTTTAGGATGTATGCTTTTTCCTGAATGGAATGGAAGGACAAATCGTGAATTACCTTTACCATAAATATGATGGCTTCCTTTGATTCTAAGCAACTCAAAACCTAAGGAAAGTAAGATTTTCTCAGCTTCTTTTGCATCAAGAATAGGAAGTTTAGGCAAAACTTACCTCGTAAGAAGTCGAGAATATATTTTTACTTAGCAGTGGGGTAATTTCCTCTGAACTAATTGTTTCTAAATATAATTCTATAGCTTCTTTTATATTTTCGAAAGCTTCTGAAAAGGTGTCACCTTGACTATGGCATCCTTTAAGTTCGGGACAGAAGGCATAAAATCCATTATCGTCTTCTTCAATTAAAATTGATAATTTCCTATTCATAATATTTATTTTGTTTATCTATATTTACGTATAAAGTTATATTATTATTGGAATCTAATCCGGATATGATGATTTTCCGGGCATTGATCATATATTTTTTTTGCAAATTAATGAAAATACAATTAACAAACTAATTTTATTTATCAAAACCTTAGTAGAAAAAAATTAAGCAGCGGGAACCAACCTTATTAACTTATTTAGATTTTTGATTTTAAATATTGAATCGAACTAATTCCTAAACGGACTGTTTATTATGTACAATTGTGAGTATAGATACCTGATTTGCTTCTAAGAAATAGAATATTCTGTAGTTTTCTGAAAGTACTTCACGTAAATTTTCATTATCAAATTCGGGGATTTTTCGACCACTCATTGGGAAAGATTCAAGCCGTTTCACTGCATTATAAATTTTTTGGACAACAATTTTAGAATAATAAAAGGAACCTTTTTCGATATATTCGCCAATTGATTTTATATCTTCAATAGCCGTTTGAGTCCAAACTATATCAGCCATTTCTGCAAATCCTCTCTTACTTGAAGATGAGATTTATAATTATTATTCTCTAAATCATTTAATCCTAAATTAGTTTTATTCTTGATATATAGAGAATAAATAATATCTTCAATTGTAGTATTATCAGGCAAATCAGAGATTATCTTTAAAGCAGAATTTTTTGGGTTTTCATTTATTCCAACCATAATTCCTCCTGAATAATTGAAGTATTTATCTTGTATTTATTGCTTTCTGTCATTTTTGAAATAAGGTCATAAGAATATGGAAATAATAAACTGCAAATTATGGAAAATACAATTAACAAACCTTATTTTTTGAACCAAAACCTTAGCAGAAAAAAATTAAGCAGCGGGAACCAACCTAATTAACTTAATTAGGTTCAGTTAAGCCGTAGCTTGCTACGGCTCTACTCATTACATAAATTTTTATAATTAACTTGAAAAACTTATTTAGTTCTGCAAACTCTAAATCCAATATAATACTGTTGTTGCAAGCCGTTTGCTGAATAACGTTTGAAAGTAGAACATCCTACAGGCGAATCAATATAACCACCTCCACGGAATATCCTTTCATAGCCTTCAGTCGGACCGGGAGGGTCAGTAGCATCACTTTCATCGTAAAAATCATAATAATCCCAAACCCATTCAGCAGCATTACCATGCATATCATAAAGACCGAAATCATTTGGTGCAAGCAATCCTACATGGTGAATTGCATCGGAATTATTCGTTGTCCAGGCAATATCGTTGGGATTGGCCTGCGAACCATCTTTGTTCCCAACTGAACCTGTGGATCCTGCTCGACAAGCATATTCCCACTCAGCTTCAGTCAAAAGACGATACCCGTTTGCAGATTTATTCCATGTTACGTCAGTTCCGTTTATAGTATAACATTCAGTATATCCTTCCATTTTCGACAATCGATTGCAGAAATCTACAGCTGAATACCAGGTTAACTGTTCTACAGGATTGCCATCATCTTTAATAGAACTAGGATTGGACAGATTCATTACTTTTTTATATTGAGCTTGAGAAATTTCAGTTTCTCCCACAAGTAGAGGTTTTGTAAATGTTACTTTATGTTGAGGATATGCATCCAAATCAATAATATTTGCACTACCCATCATAAAAGAACCGGCAGGAATTTGGACCATTGGTACAATCACAACAGCTTTGGATTGAACTCTAAAGGTAAATCCATTCGATTTCTTGTTATTAGATGTCACAGTCACGCTTACTTCACCTGATGGCATCTCCGGAACCTCTACAGTAATTCCGGTATTATTCCAATAAACGATTGTAGCTTTGTATGTTCCAAACTCAACATAAGAATTAGCCCCTACGGAATTTCCAAAATTTTCACCATATATTTGAACTGAAGTTCCCGATTGTGCGATAGTTGGATTAATTGATGTAATGACCGGATCCAGTATTGTATTAGAAATTGTATAATCAACCTCATTACTTTTCACTCCTGCAACACTTACATATAATTTTCCGCTCTTTGCATTCTCAGGAACAAGTACCATGATTGCAGTCGGGAACCAATTTGGATAATATATTGCTTCTATACCATTGAAGAAAACTTTGCTGTCGGCTGACTTGCTCCCAAAATTCTTACCGTATATCGTAATCTGATTTCCTACATTAAAACTAGTACTGCTTAAGTTTGTGATTGCAGGTTGGGTACCATCAGCTTGAATTGTGAAAGTAAGACCATTACTTTTCTGCGAACCAACAGTAACATATATATTACCTGTTGTTGCTCCGGATGGTACTGCCACTTTAATCGAAGTATTAGACCATTGAAGGTAAAGGGTTGCTTTTGTTCCATTAAAGGAAACAAATGAAGATGCCTGAGAATCTCCAAAATTTTTTCCGGAAATCGTAATCTCATCTCCTGTCATACCTAACACAGGAGACAAAGAAGTTATTACAGGTTTATCTTCAGCTGCAGGTGTAGTCGGATTATTACTACAGGAAACAATCATTAAAAATGCGGATAGGATTGTAAGTAAAAATATCGTTTTTTTCATTTCAAACCATTAATTTTTTTTTACATTTTAACTTAATATCATTATACTGAATTATCTTGTTTACAATTTCAAAGTTATCATTAAAATTTATTTTGTTCTGCAAATTCTAAATCCAATATAATACTGCACTTGTACAGCATTTATTGAATAACGCTTAAAAGTAGAACAACCGTTTGGTGAATCAATATAACCACCACCACGGAATATCTTTTCCAGACCGTTTGTAGGACCGGAAGGATCTTCAACGGCAGCATTTGTATATGCACTAAAATAATCCCAGACCAATTCAGCTGCATTTCCCTGCATATCGAATAAACCAAAATCATTTGCTGCAAGCAAACCTACATGGTGCATTGCATTGGAATTACTTGTGGTCCATGCAATATCGTTAATATTTGCCTGCGAACCATCTTTATTTCCAATTGAACCTGTTGATCCTGCTCGACATGCATATTCCCACTCAGCTTCAGTCAAAAGACGATACCCGTTTGCAGATTTATTCCATGTTACGTTATTTCCGTCTATTGTATAGCATTCAGTATAACCTTCCAGTCTCGACAATCGATTGCAGAAATCAAGTGCAGCATACCATTCAACCTGTTCTACAGGATTATCATCATCAACAACATAACTTGGATTGAGTGAATTCATCACTTTTTTATACTGTGCTTGAGAAATTTCAGTTTTTCCAACAAGAAGTGGTTTTGTAAAAGTAACTTTATGCTGAGGATAAGCATCACCATCTTCGGAATTTGGGCTTCCCATCATAAATGTGCCCGCAGGAATTTGAACTAATGGCACTATTACATTCGCACTTGATTGAACTCTGAAAGTAATTCCATTTGATTTTTTATTATTAACTGTAACGGTGACACTAATTTCACCTCCCGGTATATCAGGTACTACAGCACTAATCTGAGTATTACTCCAATAATCAGCTGTTGCCTTAGTAGAACCAAACTGAACATAAGAATTTTGTCCTGATGAATTTCCAAAATTACTACCGTTGATAATAATTGGTGTTCCTGCCGGAGCAATAGTTGGACTAATTGATGAGATTACCGGTTCGGGTGTAACATTAGAAATTGTGTAAGCTACTTCGTTACTAACCTTACCCGCAACACTTACAGTTATTTTGCCGTCAGTTGCATTAGTCGGGACAATCACTTTGATAGAAGTCGGAAACCAATAGGAATAACTTGCCGCTTCAATTGCATTGAAGAAAACTTTGCTATCTGCAGTTTTGCTGCCGAAATTTTTGCCGTAAATTATTAATTCATCACCAATATTGAAACTGGTACTGCTTAAAGCTGTAATATTGGGATTTGTATCATCTATCTGTACCGTGAAATTGACTCCATTACTTGTAATAGCACCAACAGTTACAGTAACATCGCCGGATGTGGCTCCTACCGGAACTTTTACTTTAATTGATGTATTTGACCATTGAGTGTAAGCAGTTGCTTTTATCCCGTTAAATTCTACATAAGATGAAGTCTGTGTATTACCAAAATTATTACCTGTAATTGTAATTTCATCTCCTACCTTTCCATTTGTTGCCGATAATGTTGTTATAATTGGAGAATTATTACCAATAATAAGATAAGATCCATTGCTTTCAAGTGTACCAACATTTACAGTAACATCACCTGATGTGGCTCCTGCCGGAACTTTTACTTTAATCGATGAATTTGACCACTGAGTGTAAGCAGTTGCTTTTATCCCATTAAATTCCACATAAGAAGCTGACTGTGTAACTCCAAAATAATTGCCTGAAATTGTAATTTCATCACCAACATTTGCTTGAGTAGGGGATAAGGATGTTATAACAGGAGCATTATCATCAATAATGAAATAAAATCCATTGCTTTCCATTTCTGTAGTTTTTACAAAAATATTTCCTGATTTTGCATTTTCAGGGATTTGAACCAATATCCTAGTGTTTGACCAAAGTGAGATTTCGGTGGCATTTATTTCATTAAAGAAAACTTGACCTTTCTCCGTAGTGAAATTGAGTCCAAGAATTTCAACAACATCTCCAACTTCACCATGTCCAAGTCCTGCAGAAACAATTATTGGTGAATCGTCTAATTGATAATCTACTTCATTACTCGATAATCCTCCTACCACTACTTTTAATTTCCCTGATGCAGTAATATAAGGTACAATAACTTTGATTTGAGTTGAAGACCAACTAGAATAAGTTACAACAGCTGTATTGCTAAAATATATTTTTGAAGTATCCCGAATGTTACCAAAATACTTCCCGCTAATTGTAACTTCCAATCCCGCATGTACTACCTGAGGAGATATCGAAGATATTTCAGGTTGATCTTGAGTTGGAGGTGTAACAGGATTATCATCACCACATGAAACAAACATCCAAAATGTGGACAAAATTGCAAAAAAGTATAATATTTTTTTCATTTAACAACCTTTATATTTTTTTCATAATAAAATTCCTTTGCAAACTTAGTGTATTTTTATTGTATAATCGTATAATCAAAAGTATTGCTTGTATTATCCCCAATTTTAACGAGAAGTTTTCCCGTGACTGCAGTAGGCGGTACAATAACCTTGATTGTATTGTCACTCCACATAGTATATTCTGTCCCGGGAAAGCCGTTGAAGAGCACATTTGCATCGGTTCGCTTTGTTGTTCCGAAATCATTCCCAAAAACAGTAATTTCATCACCAATTTTGAATCCCGAGGTACTGATGTTAGAAATTTGAGGAAAGTGGGGATCATATACAACTGATATTTTGAAAGTATTACTCGCCTGACTACCAACATAAACACGTACCATACCTGTAGATGCACCAACCGGTACTTTCACTTTGATTGAATCTTTTGTCCAGAAAACATAATCTGTTGCATGTAATCCATTGAAATCCACGTAAGAACCTTCTTGTAATTGTCCGAAATTCCTGCCGACAATTTTCATCACATCATTTATTGTAACAGTAGCTGGTTGAAGTGTATAAACAAATGGGTCGGTTTGAGTTGCAATTGTCAGGTAAAATCCCTTGCTTGTTTTGGAGGCTGTCTTAACATAAATCATTCCGGAAGTTGTTGTATATGGTACCTGCACTTTGATTTTTGAGTCAGTCCAGGAATTAATTTTAGTTGCTTCAAGGTTGCCAAAATAAACGCTTCCCTGAGTATTTCCGAAATTAATACCTTCAATATGTATATCCTGTTCGCCATTGGCTCGACCATTACCAGCTGCTAATATGCGTGGTCCGTCGTCTAATGTGAAAGCAAAAGCATAACTAATTCCTTCAGTAGTTTCTATTATTACTTTACCGGATTTATTGATTTCCGGTGCCATTACAGTGATTTCAGTATCACTCCAATTTAAGATATATGGTGCAATAATTTCATCGAAATATACAACAGAACTACCTTGCATTGCTCCGAAATTGGTTCCTGTAATTTTAATAATATCATTAAGAAGAAATGAACTTGGCGTCAATGCTGTAATTTCCGGACTAGTAGAAGGCGGAATTGGTGTTGTTGGTTCATTATTGCAGCTTGTGAAAATTAAAACCGCAAAAAATGCCGTAAATAAAATTTTAATACTTTTCATTTTATTTTTTTACTTCTTATTTTGTTTTCAATTTTTCAATCTCTGTTTTGAGTTATTTTGTATATTCTGAGTTGAAATTTTCATAATCTAAATTTGTAATTTGTACATTAAATCTAAACAACACAAACCTTGAAAATGCTCAGAATTTAAAAAACGGAAATCCTATTTTGCAAATTACCAATAGATAACTTCTCTTTCCAATTTAATGCCAAATTGTTCTTCAACAGAATTAGCGATTTTATGAGCTAAGTCTTTTATTTCATCTGAAATTGCATTACCTTTATTGATTAATATTAGAGCATGCTTTTCGGAAACTCCTGCATTACTCTCCGAAAAACCTTTCCATCCTGCTTGTTCAATCAAAAATGCTGCAGAACATTTAAAAGAGTTTTCATTTTGTTGGAATAAGTGCAAATCAGGGAATTTACTTAATAAATATTCTGCTGTTGTTTTGTCAATTATCGGATTTTTGAAAAAACTACCGGCATTAGGATACTGGCTTGTATTAGGCAATTTTGCAGTTCGAATTTCTCGAATTGCTTCGAAAACATCAATATGATTAACTTCAGTTAAATTAATTTCATTTCTTTGGAAATATTTGAGAACATCATTGTAATTAAAATGAGGCGGTGTATTTTTGGGTAATTTGTATCTAACTTTCGTAATGAAGAGATGTGCCATTTCCGGTTTCTTGAAATTGGAAAATCTATAATCGAAACAGCAGGCATCTTTTTCAATATCATAAAATTCACCTGTATGAAAATCAAATACTTCGCAATTCAGGAAAAAGTCTTTTTGTTCAATACCGTAAGCACCGACATTTTGAACAGGTGCAGCTCCTGCCGAACCGGGAATCATAGTCAGATTTTCCAAACCAAAAATAGATTTGCTCACACACCATTTAATGAAATCGTCCCATTCAGCACCACTTTCCACTTCCACCAAATAATCCATATCAGTTTCATCTAAGATATGAATTTTATCCATAGTGGAAATAATCACAAGTCCCCGAATTTTTTCAGGTAACAATAGATTTGACCCTTTACCCAAAAAATGTTTCGGCAAATTAGTAAGCTCAGAATCTGCAAAAATTTCAGGTAAATCATGCGAGTGTTCAATTTCTGCAAAATAATCCGCATTGGATTTCATCCTGAAAGTATTATAATTTTCGAGAGAATAATCTGTAAATAATTTCATTAAATTATTTTTTTTAAATAATAATAATTTTATTAACTGTTAAACGTTTTTTATAAATGTAAATTAATAAAAACACAAATTAGCAAAATTATCTTTCACAATCTAACTCATTTATAATTCCTTTAAATAAATTCATCATTTACACTTATTTTTATTAATTTTGTGTTAACATAATTTAAAAAATTGCAAAACGCTGCATAAAAACAAATCTGTTTACACCAAGTATCTTTTAAAAATAGAAAATTCAATTAGGAAATGAACAAAACAGGTAATATTCAAAAAAATATGAATAATAATCAGAACAATCAAAAAAATCAGAGTAGTCAAAACTATCAGAGCAATTACGTTTCTCGGAACAGAAAACCGAAAACAGAAATTCAACCAATTGACATCAATGAACTCAAATCTAAAAAAATTGCAGAATTAGTGCAAATTGCAAAAAACTTGGATATACAGAATTTAAGTAATTTGCGAAAAGGAGAATTGATAATTAAAATTGTTGAAATTCTCACTGAACAGAAGTCGAAATTCGTACCAAAAGGTAAAGATATCGAATTTGAAGATCTCATTTCGAGCGGTGGTGTTTTGGAGGTAATGAATGATGGTTACGGTTTCTTGCGTTCACCAGACTGGAGTTATCTCTCCTCTCCGGATGATATTTACGTATCTCCCTCGCAAATCAAGAAATTCGGCTTACGCACCGGCGACACAATTTACGGTAAAGTGCGTCAGCCAAAAGAAGGCGAAAGATTTTATGCTTTACTCAAAATCGAAACAGTTAACTATGGTCCGCCAGAATTAATTAGAGAAAGAACAATTTTCGATAACCTTACACCGCTTTTCCCTGAAGAGAAGATAAAATTGGAAACAAATCCTACCCATTATTCAACAAGAATTGTGGATATGCTGGCTCCAATAGGAAAAGGTCAGCGTGGTTTGATTGTTTCTCCGCCGAAATCAGGTAAAACAATCCTTTTGCAGCAGATTGCAAATTCAATCTCAATAAATCATCCTGAAGTAAAGCTCATTATCCTTTTAATTGATGAACGTCCTGAAGAAGTAACTGATATGAAGCGTTCTGTAAAAGCTGAAGTAATTTCCTCAACTTTCGATGAACCACCCGAAAGACATGTTCAAGTTGCCGAAATGGTACTCGAAAAAGCAAAAAGACTTACTGAAGCAAAGCAAGATGTTGTGATTTTGCTCGATTCCATCACTCGTTTGGCACGTGCCCATAATACAACTGTGCCACATTCCGGCAAGATACTTTCTGGTGGTGTTGATGCAAATGCACTGCATAAACCAAAGAGATTTTTCGGCGCTGCACGTAAAGTGGAAGAAGGCGGTTCACTTTCAATAATTGCAACTGCATTGGTAGAAACCGGTAGTAGAATGGACGAAGTGATTTTCGAAGAATTCAAAGGAACAGGAAATATGGAACTTGTTCTCGACCGTCGTTTGTCTGAACGCAGAATTTATCCCGCAATTGATGTGAATCGTTCGGGAACACGCCGTGAAGACAAATTACTCGCTTCCGAAGAAATGAACAAGATCTGGATCTTACGTAAAGTTCTTAGCGATATGCAATCCATTGATGCAATGTCATTTTTGCTGGATAGAATGAAAGGAACAAGAAGCAACAAAGAATTTTTGAATTCTTTGAATTCTTAATAAATAAGAAGTTTTGCACATTTTAATTATTTTATGGACTTTTGTAACTTTTTTGAGTTAATTTTGTCTTTATTATAATAGCAATTGCAAAATATTTCGATATTTATTTGAAATGGAAATAATTAAAAAATATAGATTTTTTACTGTAACACTTCTATTCCTGTGTGTTCTAGGTGTACTCTCGATGAATAAGACCTCTTATTCAGTACAGACTCTTGAGGACATACAGGCGAAGTTGCAGTTATTTAGTCCGGTAATAGAAAAGTTACGAGCTGCCGGAGTAGATTCTATGTTTATAGACAAACTCATATCAGATTCACTTGTTGTTTTCGAAGATAAATACTTACAGCTGGATGTTCCATATCGAACAGTAACTAGCGATAAACCCAAACAACCAACCACCAAATATTATTCATCAGTAATGAATGATATGTCTATCCGAAAAATTGAAAAATTCATTGATACTTATAGTGTTCCTCTGAATGATGTTGAAATGCTTTACAAAGTGGACAAAGAAACTTTAGCTTCTCTTCTTATGGTGGAAACCCGTCATGGTGAATATTTAGGCTATCATAATGTTGCATCAGTCTATCTTTGTCTGGCATTGGCTGACCAACCTGAATTCATTGAATATAATATGAAGAGAATGAAGAAGAAATATAATCTTTCGAAAGGTGGTTATGTTCAGGTAAAACAAAAAATGGTGAACCGTTCCAAAACCAAAGCAAAATGGGCTTTGAATGAAATAATAGCACTTTATAAGATTAGCGAAAAAATTCCTCATAAAGTAACAGAAATTTATGGATCATATGCAGGAGCATTCGGTATTCCTCAGTTTTTGCCATCATCCTATAATAAATTTGCTGTTGACGGAGATTCTGATGGAGAAGTTAATCTTTTCAATTTCAATGATGCAATTTATAGTTGTGCAAATTACTTGAACAAACACGGCTATGGACCTACAACATCAGAGAAAAGAGATGCTATCTATTCATATAATCATTCACAAAAATATGTGAATACTATAATAGAACTCGCCAGAAGGGTAAAAAATAATATGGGATCTGATTCAGTTGAAGCAGAATCTGCAATCGAAGAAGTTAATGATGATGATCAATAATATTATTCTGCAATAATAAAATCTGACAGCAATTCCATCCCTGCACCTTCACGAGTAATAACAAATTCATCACCGGTCATATCAATTACAGTGGAAGGACCATCGAATTCATCTTCATCTAATTGCACGACTATATCCAATTGTTTGGAAAAATATTCGAAAATCTCCCAACTTTCTGCATCATCATAATCTGGTATTCTTGCGGATATAGAAATGATAGGTTCGCCCAATTCCTGCAAAAGCATAAGTGATATTTGCTGACGAGGAACACGAATACCGGCAGTTTTTCGCTTAGCATCCTGAGCAAAAACCGGCACCTGCTTGGATGCAGGCAAGATGAAAGTGTAGGGTCCCGGAACAAGTGACCGCATAGTTTTATATGCTGAATCCGATACTTTTGCAAAATCGCTTAAGTTCGTAAGCGAATCGCAAAGGAATGTAAGCGATTTACCTGATTCAACCTTACGCAACCTTCGGATTTTTTCTATCCCGTTTTTATTTGATAATTTACATCCCAAAGTATAGCCTGTATCAGTAGGATAAAGGATTACAGATCCATTACGCAAGACATCAGCTACTTTTGTAATTTTCCGTATTTCCGGATTTTTGGGATGTATTGTAAGTATTTCACTTGGCATATTAACTCTCTTCTTTGTATATTTTTTTGAAAATAAAGTAAAACGGGAAACCGGTTGCAAGCAGCAGCAATCCAAAAACTGAATTTATCATTTGATTTCTTCCTTCAATATATCCGACTATATCTGAATATACAGTAAATATGACGAAGAAGAAGGAAAAAACAATAAATATTATTGGAATCCACGGATATCCCCAAACTTTATAAGGACGTGGAGCATCGGGCATTTTCTTCCGTAGAACGAATACACCTGCTGCTCCAAGTGCATAAAATATCCAGCTCACAAATATCAGCATATCCGTGAGAATATCGAATGTGCCGCTCAGTACAAGCAAAGCTGACCAAATTAATTGCAGCCAAAGCGCATTTGCCGGTGTGAAAAACTTCGGATGGGTTGCTCCAATACTTTTATTTAACATTCCCCTATTGGACATTGCATAGTACACACGTGCCGAGGCCATAATTGTACCGTTCGATGTTCCGAGAGTAGAAACCATTACTAGTGCTGCCACAAATCCCCCACCAATTGTTCCTAACACTTTCTGGGCGGCATCTGCAGCAACGAGAGTCGATTTTGCCATTTCAGTTATTGGCAGAACATATATATACGCAAGATTAATAAGCAAATATACTGTAATTATAATCACTGTTCCAACGAATAATCCAACAGGAATGGACCTTTGGGGATTTTTGATTTCACCGGCAAGATAAGTAACATTATTCCAGCCGTCATAAGCCCAGAAGGCACCTGACATTGCTGCAATCATTCCCAGGAAGATGCTTTTTTGCGGCATATCTGCAAACGGGATATTTGTACTGAAATTTGCGGTATTACCACTTGTCAGAAATAATGCCATGAAGATGAAGAAGAGCATCAGCAACAGTTTTGTTGATGTGAAAAATGCTACAATATGTCCCCCGAATTTCACACCAAGATAATTGATGAAAGTCAACACTGAAATCAATCCAATCGTAACGAGTTTCACTCCAATATTCGCAATGGGGTAAATATCCCCAATCATTGGTATATGCAGCATAAAAGCCTTCTCCACCTCAGGCGAAAAGCGGGGCAGATGCAAAAAATACTGCGAATATTCTGCAAAAACATATGAGATTGATGCAATTGAACCTGTCTGAATTACTATGAAGATCCCCCAGCCATATAAGAAGGCCGTGAATTCACCATACATTTTCTGGAAGAAAATATATTGACCACCTGTTTCGGCAATCATACCGGCAACTTCCGCATTGGTCAGAGCACCGAACAAAGTTATAATACCCGCAACCACCCATATTCCCAAGAGAATTTCGGGTGAACCGACTTGGCCTGCCATAAGTGCCGGTTTTTTAAAAATTCCGGAACCTATAACTGCTCCGATTACATATAATATTGTTATAATTAAACCTAATTCGGATTTAAGTTTAATCTTTGTGTTAGATTGCATCATATAGAAATACAAATTACCAAAAACTTATCTAATATTTTGGATTTTTCCGTAATTTTATGAAAAATGGAACAAATTCTTAAAAAAATCATAATTCAAATTTAAAATCTATATATTTAAAGTTAACAATAAATTAAAATTATTATTAGTTGATAAAAAATACTTAATTTGGATATGTCTGAGATTGAATAAATGAATTAAAAATCAACAAAATATAAATGAGGTTCAAATGAATATTTTTCACGTAATAGAAATCAAGAAAATTCCTTACAAGATTGTAACCGGAATTTTACTCCTTGCTCTGTCATTAATATTCGCCTCTAATGAAACAAAGGCATATCCAGATGGAGCATCAGGAAGAACAAATACCGGATGCACATGCCATAATTACCAGTCAACTTCCACAACTGTTACTGCTTTCAATCAATCTGGCAGTTGGACTGTAGAACCAAATTC
>Ga0209417_1005829_pt1 | contig 13230 bp, 9 predicted proteins | sample RifGroF2_FD_184002 | JGI IMG/M metagenome (GOLD analysis project Ga0209417, IMG submission 184002) | Groundwater microbial communities from Rifle, Colorado, USA - Groundwater F2 (SPAdes) (version 2) | ecosystem: Environmental > Aquatic > Deep subsurface > Groundwater | place: Rifle, Colorado... | reverse complement strand
GATGGAGGGGAAAGCGTGTGGGGCGGCATGTTCTATGTATCGATGCTGAACCTGCTGATTGAGTTGCTGGCCCGGATAGACAAGCCCGATTTGAAGTCGGCGGTTGATGAGGTCAGTGGTAAAATGACTAGATCCCTTGATGACAATTGCTGGGACGGCGACTGGTATATCCGTGCCTTTGGTGAGAACCAGAAGCGCATCGGGGCCAAAGACAATAAATACGGAAAGATTTTCATCAACACGCAAACCTGGGCTGTACTGGCGGGACTCGACCCCAAACGCCAGGAGCAGGCTCTTGAGAGCATCCGCACACATCTCGACAGTGAGCAGGGTCCGAAGAAATGTTCTCCGGCCTATCGGGAGATCGATCCCAAAATCGGATTGGTAACCCGCTGCGTATGGGGCAAAAAGGAGAACGGCGCCATTTTCGGCCACCCCACCACCTGGCTGATTCAGGCTGAGTGCATGCTAGGCCATGGGAATGAAGCCTTCCGCTACTACAAAAAAATGCTGCCTAACCGCATCGACTCCGATACTTTCTTTGCCGAGCCCTATGTGTATTCTCAATACATAACCTGCGATGAGCACGAAACTGCCGGTCGGGCCAGCCATTCCTGGCAAACCGGAACCGCCGCCTGGATGTATCGCGTGGTGTTCGACTACTTTTTCGGCGCCCGCGCAAGCTACGACGGCCTGATTATCGATCCTACCATTCCTTCAGACTGGAAAGAGTTCACCATGGAACGGGTGCATAGAGGAACCAGGTACATGATTCATGTTCTCAACCCGGATGGGAAAGAGAAGGGTGTCACACGTCTGATAGTTGAAGGAGTTGAAATAGGTAAGGGAGTTAAGGATGCGAACTATTGTATTCCATTGACAGATAAAGAGATATGCCAGGTTGAGGTACAACTGGGGTAAAACCTCAAATCACAAACCTCAAATCACAAATAACAATTATCAAATAAGCTCCAATAATCAAAAAACAATAAAACAAACAGCAATGGGGCAACTTAATGATTTAGAAGAGAGGACGTTTCAATTCTCGAAGCGGGTTGCATTATTCGTAAAAGGTTTGATCAAGGATATCCCCAATGTCGAATATGGCAAACAAGTGGTTCGATCATCGGGATCAGTTGGAGCAAACTATATAGAGGCGAATGAAGCACTTAGCAAGAAAGACTTTGTAATGAGGATTAAAATTTGCCGGAAAGAAGCTGAAGAACTCAAGAAAATCATGTCCGCAATTCTAATAAAATCACAGTAATGGAAAAACCTCAAACAACAATATCCAAAAAACAAACAAGCACTAATCCACAAGCTCCAAAATTTCAAACAGTGCGAGTTTGAGTTTTGAGTTTTTGGGTTTTGAGATTTATTTGTTTTTTGGGTTTTGTTGTTTGGAATTTCAATCTTAGCTATGAAACGTCACCCCCACAACCCCATCCTCACCCGCAGCGATATCCCGGATATCGCTCCTCACCTCATCGACTGCTCTTCAGTTTTTAACCCCGGTGCCATAAAGTTCGGCGACAAGTACCTGATGATGGTCAGGACGCAGAGCCGCTCGCGCGAAACCTTTATGGTGATGGCTGAATCATCGGATGGAATTCACTTCAAGGCAGAAGACCATATCGTTGATTTTAAGGGAATCGAAAAAGTCAGGGAAAAGGTATACCATATTTATGATGCCCGGATCACCCATCTGGAAGGGACGTATTATATTATGTTCGCGATGGATATGGATGCCGGGTGTCAGCTGGGATTGGGCCAGACCGATAATTTTAAGGAGTTTAAATTCCTTGGAATCACTTCGAATGAAGATATACGGAACGGCGTACTTTTTCCGGAGAAAATCAACGGCAGATACATGCGGCTCGACCGGCCAAACAAGGCACGACATGCGGGTGGCCCCACGTCCGGAAGCACCATATGGCTATCCGCTTCGGATAACCTGATCGATTGGGTACCTGTGGCCCCCGTGATCGATGGGAGGTTCCACTACTGGGATGAGTTTATCGGCAGCGGTCCGCCTCCGGTGAAAACCCGTAAGGGATGGCTACATATTTATCACGGCGTGGCCACCCATTTCGGCAGCGCCAATATATATCAGGCAGGTATAATGCTCCTTGCTCTGAATGATCCGTCGAAAGTAATCAGCCGTGGATTTTACAACATATTGGAGCCCAGAGAAATCTGGGAAGTGGCCGGTCAGGTTCCCAATGTGGTTTTCCCCAGTGGTATCGTTGTTCATGAATTAGACTCCGAAGGGTTTGCCAAACCCGAAAGTGAAGTGTACGTTTACTACGGAGCGGCGGATACGTGCGTGGGGCTGGCCGTGTCAACGATTTCAGAATTAATAATTAACTGCGGATAACTTTTTATGACAAAAAAAATCACAAATCTCAAAAAACAAAATCCAAATAAATTCCAATCTTCAAAAACCAATATTTCAAACAGTGCGAGTTTGGGGTTTTGAGTTTTGAGTTTTGGAGCTTATTTGAGATTTGCTTTTTGAGATTTGGGTTTTGAGAATAGCTTAGTACAATGAACCTCACATTTTTAGATTGGGCCATCGTGGCGGCGCTGCTGGCTCTGATGTTCGGACTGGTTTTCCTGAGCAGGAAACTTATGCACAGCGTGAGCGATTTCCTGGCAACGGGCCGGACGGGCGGACGGTACATTATCTCGATGTTTCACGGCACGGCTGCACTCGGCGCGATCACCATTGTGGGGGTTATGGAACAGAATTTCTCAGCCGGCTTCAATGCCCGATGGTGGGAAATGCTTACTACAATCATCCTGGTTGGGATTAGCGTAACCGGATGGGTGGTTTACCGGTACCGGCAAACCCGGGTGATGACCATGGCCCAGTTCTTTGAGGTACGCTACAGCCGCGGCTTCCGCATATTCTCCGGTTTTCTCGCCTTCCTGTCCGGGATCGTCAATATGGTGATCTTCCCCTCAGTTACCGCCCGCTTTTTTATCTATTTCTGCGGGATTCCGGAAGTTGGGCATATCGGGCCCTATTCGGTCACTTTTATCCTGATCACGGCACTCATCGTGGCCGTCCCGTTATTCTTCACCCTCACCGGTGGTCATATTGCCGTGATGTTCACTGATTTTATCCAGGGGGTTTTTGTAAACATTGTCTTTGTGGCCATCGTCATCCTTCTGATAATCAAAGTGGATTGGGCTCATATTTCACAGGCGATGGAGGCCGCACCACAGGATGCCTCCCTCATCAATCCTTTCCAATCGAGCAAAGTGCAGGATTTCAATATCTGGTTTTTCTTTATCGGCATGTTTGGACTGATTTACACCAAGTTATCCTGGCAGGGAAACTCCTCGTTTAATGTGGCAGCCAAAAATGCCCATGAAGCCAAAATGGCCGACCTCCTCACTAATTGGCGCCTGATACCGCAATGGGGACTGTTTCTGGTCTTTATCCCTGTGGTAGCCTATACTATTTATAATCACGTTGATTTCAAGGATATAGCTGCCAGCATTAATGGCACCCTGGCAGGCGCAGGTACAGAAGCCATGCAGAGTCAGCTCAGGACCCCGATGGTTCTGAACTACCTTCTGCCTATCGGGTTCAAGGGGGCATTCGCTGCGATCATGCTGGCCGCCTCCATCACGGTTCACAACACCTATATGCACTCCTGGGGAAGCATTTTCATTCAGGACTGCATCATGCCATTCAGGAAGAAACCGTTTGAGCAGGCACAGCATCTGAAATACCTCAAACTCTCCATTCTCGGGGTAGGCATTACCATTTTCATCCTGAGCATCCTGTTCCAGCAAACCGAAAAAGTATTCCTGTTCCTTGCCATCTCCGGCGCCATTTATGTGGGGGGTTCCGGTGCTGCCATCATTGGTGGACTATATTGGAAGCGAGGAACCACAGCCGGCGCATGGTCGGCCATGATCGCCGGAGCCACAATCGCCACTACAGGAATCGTGCTTAACTCCGTGGTCAAAGATTTTCCTATCAACGGACAGTGGTTCTGGTTTATCGCGATGATATCAGGCGCAATGATCTACTTTATTGTGTCCCTGATCACCTCGAAAGAGCCTTACAACATGGACAAAATGCTGCATCGGGGCAAATATGCCATGATTGGCGAAACCAATGTTGTGGAAGAAGCTGAGGCCGTTAAAGGGTGGAAAGTGATGGGTGCAACCAAGGAGTTTACGAAATCGGATAAGGGTATCCTGATCGCAACTTATACCTGGACGGCAGCATGGACCCTCGTTTTCATCATCGGAACAATTTACAACCTCACGACTGAAGTTAAAAACGATGCCTGGATGTCGTTCTGGAAAATTTATACCTGGATTTACCTTGTTACATCGATTATCGTAACCATCTGGTTTACCGTTGGCGGGCTCAAGAACCTTAAGGAGATGATTCACGCACTTCGTACGATGGTCAGGGACCATAAGGATTCGGGGTATGTACAGAGGAAAGACACGTAGAGACGCATAATAATGCGTCTGTACCGGTTGCCGGTTCCTGATTTAACAATGACTTAATATTGGTTTAGCATTGAGATAATATGTGCGCCATATGTTTGCATCGTAAAAAAATGCAAGCGATGAAAAAAATATTCTCTACAATACTGATGGCAGCCCTGATGTTGCCGGTTCTCGCTGAAGGCGTTAACAAAGAGACAAGGAGTTCAAAAGTTGCCACGGAGGCCACTGTACTCATGGGAACAGTGGTTGATCAATCCACCGGTGAAGCTTTGCCGGGTGCTCAGGTTAAGATAAATGGCTGCGATCAGTCCGTTTACACAGACCTTGACGGAAACTTTGAAGTCCGCAATATAAAATCAGGAACCTACTCCCTTGAGATTTCGCTCGTATCCTACGAGGAAAACAAGATTAAGGAACTGATCATCGATGCGAACACCAAGAGCGCGCTGAAAGTTGAGCTCAAGCGTTAATTTGTTGATATCTCATAGGTTTAAAAGATAGGCTGGACTCCAGTGCTATCTTTTTTTGTTGGTAAAAGTTTGAAAACATCAAAAGAAGAATGAAAAGAGCATTACTGATCCTCTGCAGCCTGTTTCTCTTTGCCCATGCACATAGTCAGATCAGCTTGGGGGATAACGGTTTGTATTATGACAAAGATCAAAACCCCTATACCGGGCAGTACAAGGAGTTTTACGACAACGGACAGGTTAAGCAGGATATGAACCTGGTCAATGGAAAAATTGACGGAAAGGTCACCTTATGGTTCCGGTCAGGTACCATCAAGGAAACCCGGATGTTTAAAGCTGGCCTGCGCGATGGCATGTGGGTATCCTTCAACGAGCAGGAGAAAAAGACTGGTGAAGCCTCATACAAGGAGGATCAGAAAGAGGGTCCCTGGCGGATCTGGGATGAAAGCGGAGTTCTCAGGTACGAGATGTATTACCGGAAAGGCCAGAAATCAGGCCTCTGGATCATGTATGATGAAAGCGGAAATAAATCCAGTGAGAAAAGGTACTCAGATGACAAGTAGTAAATTATCCTTAATAGGTGCCATAAGGATTTTATGGATACTGATACTCGGACTGGCAATCTCAGCCAGCACTTATGCACAGAATGGCTCGGTAAGCGGGCAGGTGAAAGACGGCAAGACGGGTGAAACACTGCCAGGAGCCAACATTCTGATTGAGGGGACCCTTACCGGCAGCATTACTGATTTTGACGGAAAGTACACACTGGAATCAATCCGCCCCGGCACTTATGACATCAGGATAAGTTTTATTTCCTATGAGCCCGTTCTTTTCAAGGGAGTTGTTGTACAAGCGGGTAAGAACACGCTGCTTGATGCTCAGCTGATGGAAGCTACCACAGCGATCAGCGAAGTCACGGTAGTTGCGGTAAGGCGAAGCGATACGGAGATGTCGGTGATTAATAATATCAGGACCAATCCATTGGTTGCCAATGGTATATCTGCCAGACAGATATCATTATCTCAGGATAAAGATGCCTCTGAAGCCATCCGCAGAGTGCCGGGAATCACCATCATTGACAATCGCTTTGTTGTGGTCCGCGGACTGAATCAACGATACAACAATGTTTGGCTTAACAACACCTCTACCCCAAGCAGTGAGTCAGACAGCAAGGCGTTTTCGTTCGATGTGATTCCTACGGCGATGATTGATAATCTTATCATTTACAAATCAAATTCCCCGGAACTTCCGGCTGATTTTACCGGTGGATTCGTAAGCATAAGGACCCGGAACATGCCGGAAAAAAATCAATACAGCCTAACCATCCAGGGCAGTTACAATCCCCAATCCACCTTCAGCTCCTTTCAATCTTATACGGGAGGAAAACTCGATTGGCTGGGAATCGATGATGGCACCCGATCGTTACCCGGATATTTTCCCGACAACCTTCAAAACAGTTCACTGGCGGACCAGATCGAGCTAAGCAAACGATTAAATAACAACTGGATACCAGCTGTCAGCACTACCCTGCCCGACGGAAAGCTTGGTTTTACCATGTCGCACAGGTTTAAAATCGGAAATACCTCACTGGGTGAGATCACCTCTATTAATTATAGTAGCTCACGAAACATTCTGGCAAGCATAAACCGCAGTTTTTCGGTTTATGATTTTGTCCTCGACCGGTCGGGGATGGACTTTGATTTTACCGACACTACCTATACGCAAAGCGTGAATCTCGGAATCCTGAATAATTGGTCATGGTATCTGGGCAAAGGGAATAAGATCGAATTAAGAAACCTGCTGAGCAACCAGGGAGAGTCGGCAACGGTTTTTCGGACCGGCAAGGAATTTTATTCAAACACCGAAATCCGATCGTTCGAATATGCCTACAAAAACAGGCTTACCTATTCGGGACAATTAAGCGGGACTCATTCGCTGGAGCATTCAGAATCGCAGGTTGACTGGGTGCTAGGGTATGCCTATGCCATGAGGGATGAACCGGACATCAGGAGAATCAAGCAGGTGAAGAACGATAACATAACCGATTCAGGGTATGGCCGCTATTTCCTTGAGTTTCCTTCGAATCCCTTGTCGAGTAATGCCGGCCGGCTTTTCATGCGAACCGGCGAAAATATTTTTTCGGGTGGAGTGAATTATGAGAAAAAACTCTCTTTCGGAACCTTTAAACCGAAAATCAAGGCAGGACTCTTTGCAGAGGAGAAAAGCCGGTCGTTTGCCGCCCGCAAGCTTGGGTATATCTATTCGAACAGTCGGCAAAAGGATCCTTCCATCCAGTACATTGATGTTGAAGACCTGTTGAGTGAGAGATACTTCAATTCCACTACAGGTATTATGCTTGCTGAGGAGACTAGCAAATCAGACTCTTACACGGCAGCAAACCATCATTACGCCGGATACCTGTCAGTTAACCTGCCCATTACAACGCGTCTAACGTTGTTCACCGGCCTTCGACTGGAGAAAAACCAGCAACTGCTCTCCAGTTATAACCGCTTCCAGCAACCGGTTACCGTTGACATTGACTCCCTGAACCTCTTCCCTTCGGCTAATCTAACATACAATATCAACGACAAGAATCTCCTGCGCCTGGCCTATGGAAAGTCGGTTAACCGTCCGGAATTCAGGGAAATAGCGCCCTTCCCGTTTTATGATTTCCGTACCAATGCGGTTTTCTCCGGAAACCCTGATCTTACGAATGCCTATATCCATAATTTCGATTTCCGGTATGAACTATACCCCGATAATAATGAAATGATATCGGCCGGATTTTTTTACAAGCGCTTTCTGAATCCTATCGAGATAAAATATATCGAAACCGGCAGCGGACTGGAGTATTCCTATCAGAATGCCCGGGCAGCAACCAATTTTGGTTTTGAAGCTGAAGTAAGAAAGTCGTTAGGAAAGGAAGGGTGGCTGCAAAACCTATTGTTGGTATTTAACGGCGCGTGGATCCGCAGCCGCGTTGATTTTGAGGAGGGATCTATCGAGCAGGAGCGTCCGCTGGCCGGGCAGTCGCCTTATGTGGTGAATCTCGGATTGTTTTACACCGACGCCGAAAAATCAGGATTAAATGTTAGCCTGATGTACAACGTCATTGGCGAAAGGATCTATATTGTTGGCCAGCCAAAATCAAAACCCTGGGAGTATATCCCGAATATTTACGAAGCGCCCCGCCACCTCATCGACCTTATGATCTCGAAAAAAATCGGAAAAAATCTTGAAGTAAAACTGGGAATCAAGGACCTGCTGAATCAACCCGTAACTTTCAGACAGTCTGTGGACACGGATGTGGACCTTTCCACCTACCAGGCGGGTGGTGCAGAGGTTGTCCATTTTACGCGTGAGCAGATCTACCGGCAGTACCGGCCGGGCAGCTTCTACTCCATCGGATTACAATATCTTTTCTAAAAGGGTCCGCTTAAGGATTTATTAACCGGCATTTAACACTCAGGTCATCTGACCTGAGTTTTTTTGTATCGTAAAAACAATTTTATATTAAGTATGAAAAAATTGAATCTTTCCATTCTCCTGATAGCTTCAGTGGCTGTCATTAGCGGTTTTACTTCCTGCAAGAAGGATGTACCTGTTTCGGGTGTCAATATCGAGCAGGATAATCTTTTGGTCCGTGTGGGCTCATCCTCCAAGCTCAGTTATTCAGTTACCCCCATTGACGCAACCAATAAAGAAGTCTCCTTTGCATCGCGCAACATAAACGCTGCCACAGTAGGAACTGATGGCACTGTTACCGGTGTTTCCATTGGTGAGACCTGGGTTGTTGTGACTACGATGGAAGGCAATTTTAAAGATTCCAGCAAGATCATGGTTGACCCGGCGGCCGGAAGCAGCATTACCCTTGCCGGAAACATTACGGCCAACATGAGTTTGAAATCTGATGTTAATTATATTCTTGATGGCTGGGTTTACGTTAAGGACGGAGCAACCCTGACCATTGAAGCCGGCACCATCATCAAAGGGAAAACCGGATCAAAGGCTTCCCTGATCATTGAGCGTGGTGGAAAAATCATGGCTGAAGGAACGGCTCAGAAACCGATCGTATTCACATCTGACAAGCCAGCAGGCCAGCGTTCTGCCGGTGACTGGGGAGGTTTGATCCTCTGCGGTAAAGCTCCGATCAACCCAACAGGCGGTGAGGCTGAAATTGAAGGCGGGGTAGGGTCGAAATATGGCGGCACTAACGCGGCCGATAACTCTGGCGTTCTGAAGTATGTCCGCGTTGAGTTTGCCGGTTATGCCTTTGCCCCGGACAAGGAGATCAACGGAATTACATTTGGTGGGGTTGGTAGCGGTACTGTGGTGGACTATGTTCAGGTTTCGTTTTCCAATGATGACTCGTACGAATGGTTTGGCGGGTCGGTCAATTGCAAGCACCTGATTGCTTTTTCAGGTCTGGATGATGAGTTTGATACGGATTACGGATTCAATGGCAACATTCAGTTTGCAGTTGGCCTGCGTGATCCGAATATTGCTGATATCTCAAAATCAAATGGTTTTGAATCCGATAACGATGCTACCGGCTCAACCAACAATCCGCTGACCAATCCAAAATTTGCTAACGTGAGCCTGTTCGGTCCGAAACCCACCACTGACGCCACTGCAAACAGTTTATACGCTTCAGCCATGCACCTGAGAAGACGCACCTCGCTTGAAGTATACAATTCGGTTTTTGCCGGCTGGCCAAAAGGTCTGCTGATGGCTGACAGCAAAGGTGCCGCAGGCAACATCCAGGTCAAAGGGGTTGTTCTCGCAGGAATCAATGACAATTGGGCAGGAAATGCAGCGGGTGAAGAAGCATTCTTCATGGACGCAGCCCGTGCAAACAGGACTTTCCCCACAACTGCAGAGTTGAACCTGACTTCACCCTTCACCCTGGCAACTCCGAATTTTCTGCCGAAAGCCGGATCACCGCTGCTGACCGGTGGGGTTACCGTTCCAGCGGGACTGGAATCAACCAGCTATGGTCTTTGTGGCGGAACCACCGACTGGACTACCGGTTGGGCTAATTTTACGCCTCAAACCTCAGTTTATTAGATAGATCCGCCACAAAGACAAGGGAACCAGGCGGGTTATTTTAAATCAATTCATCCGGGTGCCACACAGAAGCCCTTCTGTGCGGCACTTTTTTTTTGAATCGCTATATCAATTAAAATGTGTAACTTGCGACCATATTTTAATATCACATTATGAACAACGGCATTGTTAAATTTTTTGATGAAACCAAAGGATTTGGATTCATTAAGGACGCAGATTCAACGAAAGAATATTTCGTGCATTCATCAGGTTTGAAAGAAAAAATCCGTGAGAACGACGAAGTGACCTTTGATTTGCAAGAAGGAAAAAAAGGATTAAATGCAGTAAATGTTAAACTGAGATAGTTTATATAGCCATTTAAGATTTTGGGCCTTACGGAAGTAAGGCTTTTTTTTTGGTTTTAATCGTACCTTCAGGGCTTAAACTAAACGTACAGAAACATGCATAAGACCGTATCACTCCTGGTACTTGCCGTAGCCATCCTTACTGGCTGCAACACTAAAAATGAATCTCTCCGGCTCTCGTCACTGGATCTCTCGGGAACCCGTCAGGGTTGGGGCAAAGCCCAGGCCGACCGTTCCGTAACCGGGAAAAACCTGATTATCGCCGGACAAAAATTCGAGTTTGGCGTAGGCACCCATGCCAACAGCATCATCCGTCTTTCCCTGAACCGAAAGCCTGTCCGTTTTACGGCCAAGGTTGGCATGGACGATGCCACGATGGGCGCCCCCGGTTCGGTTTCGTTCGTTGTTCTTGGAGACGGTAAGGTACTCTGGGAGTCGCCGGTGATGAAACCCGGCACCCCTGCCCTGTCCGTAGATATCGAAATAAAAAAAATAAAAACGTTGCTGCTTGAGGTCAGGGATGGCGGTGACGGCATTGCCTATGACCACGGCAACTGGGCCGAGGCAGTGTTTACCGGGGATGTAGCCGGAATTACCCTGTGGAAGCCCGAAGTTGAACCGGCAGTAATCCTGACGCCCAGGCCCGGGCCAAAGCCCCGGATCAATGGTGCCAGAATCTACGGTGTCCGTCCCGGCAACCCCGTCCTTTTTAAAATTGCAGCTACCGGTGACAAACCCCTGAAATATGAGGCATTAAGCCTCCCGGCCGGTCTTTCGGTTGACCCTTCGACTGGCATCTTCTCGGGATCCGTGGCCGAACCCGGAATCTATACCATGACGTTCAGGGTGAGCAACGCGCTGGGTTCTGCCGAGCGTGATTTCAGGCTGGTTGTGGGGAACACGCTGGCTCTCACCCCTCACATGGGCTGGAACAGCTGGTATGTTTGGGAAAACCATGTAACCGAAAAGATCATGCGCAGCGCTGCCGATGCGATGGTGGCAAACGGGATGATCGATCACGGGTATATGTATGTCAATATCGATGACTGCTGGTCCGTTAAGCCCACCTCGGACAATCCTGAAATCAATGGTGTTCCCAGGGATCCGCAGGGAAACCTGTTGACCAACAATCGGTTTCCCGACATGAAGGGCATGGTGGACTACATTCACTCCAAAGGGCTCAAGGCCGGTACCTACACCTCCCCCGGAACCACCACCTGTGCCGGTCACGTTAGCGCCTATGGATTTGAAGAGCAGGATGTTAAGTCCATGGTTGAATGGGGCTTTGATTTTCTTAAATATGACTGGTGTTCCTATGGAAGCATCGCAAAGGACCAGAGCATCCCCGAACTTCAGAAGCCTTATCTCCTGATCACCAGTATTCTTGAAAAACAGCCCAGGGATATTGTGCTGAACCTCTGCCAGTACGGCATGGGTGATGTATGGAAATGGGGCAGGCAGGTAGGCGGGCACAGCTGGCGAACCGCCGGTGACCTCGGAGGCTCCTTTGAAGGTATCGGAACGGCACTTTTCCGTGACGGTTTCGATGTCTACAGTCAGGATAGTTTGCATCGCTATGCCGGGCCCGGTGGCTGGAATGATCCCGACTATCTTCTGTTCGGATATCTGAGCAACTGGGGCGGTGAAACGGTTCCAACCCCGCTTACTCCCAATGAACAGTATACCCAGATATCACTCTGGGCCCTGGTAGCCGCACCGCTCATTTTCAGCGGTGATATTGTCCGGCTCGACGAGTTCACCCTCAGCCTCCTCACCAACGATGAGATCATAGAGGTGGATCAGGATCCGCTCGGGAAGCCGGGATACCGTGTAACCAAAACGGGTGACCTGGAGGTGTGGAAACGTGAGCTGGAAGACGGCTCCATTGCGGTAGGACTCTTCAACCGGGGAGAGGAGCCGGCAAAGGTCACTGCCCTCTGGTCCGATCTTCAAATTTCCGGTAAGCATCAGGTGAGAGATCTCTGGAGACAAAAAGATGCCGGAGTTTTCAGCAAGGAGTATTCAGTAAAAGTTGGACGGCACGGCGTGGTAATGGTAAAAATTTCAAAGTAAAAATACAGGCTCCGGTGCACCAAAAACCCGAAAAAATATACCTTAGCTGAATAAATGTAATTTCAACACTAATTATGGAAAATCTTAAGGCTTTCCAAGCCTGGTTCGTAACCGGAAGTCAGAATCTATATGGTCCTGAGGTACTTAAATCTGTAGCAACACATTCACAAGAGATAGCAAAATTCTTGAGCGGATCATCTGTCATCCCGGTTGAGATCGTTTTCAAGCCGGTAGTAAAGACTCCCGACGAGATTTACCAGGTTTGCATGGAGGCAAATTCATCGCCGGATTGTATCGGGATTATAACCTGGATGCACACCTTTTCACCGGCAAAAATGTGGATCGCCGGGCTGAAAGCCCTTCAGAAACCGATCCTGCACCTTCATACCCAATACAATCGTGATATTCCCTGGTCGGAAATCGACATGGATTTCATGAACCTTAACCAGTCGGCTCACGGCGACCGCGAGTATGGATTCATGCTCACCCGGATGCGGCTCGATCGTAAGGTGGTGGTGGGACACTGGAAGGATCCGGAGGTGCAGCAGCGGATTGCCGTATGGACCCGTGCCGCGGCTGCCTGGCTGGATGCACAGGGAGCCAGGTTTGCGCGTTTGGGTGACAACATGCGTGAAGTAGCGGTTACCGAGGGTGACAAGGTTGAAGCCCAGTTGAAGTTTGGCTGGTCGGTGAACGGATATGCCATAGGTGACCTGGTCAAATACATCGATGCGGTAACCGAGGCAGATATCAATAATCTGACTGAAGATTATGAAGCCCGATATACTATGGCGCCG
>Ga0209417_1005822_pt1 | contig 13253 bp, 13 predicted proteins | sample RifGroF2_FD_184002 | JGI IMG/M metagenome (GOLD analysis project Ga0209417, IMG submission 184002) | Groundwater microbial communities from Rifle, Colorado, USA - Groundwater F2 (SPAdes) (version 2) | ecosystem: Environmental > Aquatic > Deep subsurface > Groundwater | place: Rifle, Colorado... | reverse complement strand
TATTTTAGCCAATACTTTAGAAGCGATTATTGGCTCAATGTATTTGGATCAGGGATATAAAATTGTTGATGAGTTTATTAAAAAAAATATAATCAGCCATTTAGATTCTATCTTGGAAAAAGGAGAGCACCGCGACGCTAAGAGTGTTTTTCAGGAAGAGGCGCAGGAACGAGTTGGAATTACTCCGACATACGAAGTTATTAAGGAATGGGGACCGGATCATGCCAAGCATTTCTTGGTGGGCGTTTATTTAAATGGCGATTTGATTGCTGAGGGAGAAGGATTATCCAAACAAGAAGCGCAATTAGAAGCGGCGAAAAAAGGATTAACAGCGAAAGGATGGGAATAAATTAGCAAAATTTTAAAGGCTAAATTTTAAATTTAAAAAAGTAAATTAAAATTTGAAATTTATAATTTAAAATTTAATGTTATGTTAGTAATTAGACTACAACGCGTTGGAAAGAAAAATCAGCCCTCATACCGGGTTGTTTTAGCTGAAAAAAAATCTCCGGTTAAAGGGAAATTTATTGAAATTTTAGGCAATTATAATCCCCGGCTGAAAACAAAAGCGTTGGAAAAAGAAAGAATTTTATATTGGCTGTCAAAAGGTGCTCAGGCTTCGCCAACCGTGCACAATCTTTTAGTAAGCGAAAAAGTAATTGATAAGCCGAAAGTAAAAGCTTGGATTCCCAGAAAGAAAGAAGGCGCTGAAGCCAGTTCGCCAAAGCCGGCTGTTGAAGGGAAGCCAGAAGAGAAACCCGAAGAGAAAAGTGAGGAAAAAGCAGAAGAACAGCCAGCTCAATAAATTGAAATATCAAAAAAGCAGCTGACATTTTTTGAAAAAGCAGCTGTTTTTTATTAATTATTAACATTGACAGGCAACGCAAATAAGATATAATAATTATTGATAGCAGATTGGTCGAACTGCTTAAGATGTGAATGGCATGTCGCGTATAGCAAATAGCGTATCGGAATAAATAAAACGATAAGCGATAAGCAATAGGCGATAAGCTAATATAGAAATGGCTAAGATGCCTGTTGATCAAGAATTTGTTGATTATGTGATCAAGAGCATTGTTAATTATCCTGATGACGTTAAAACTATCCGGACAGTTGACGAAATGGGAGTTCTTTTAACTCTTAAAGTCAATCCGGAAGACATGGGAAATGTTATCGGACGGCAAGGCTCTACTGCTCGGGCAATCCGGACTTTGTTGCGCGTTATTGGCGCTAAGCACCACTCTCGCGTTAATTTCAAGATTGAAGAGCCGGAAGGCGGACGGAGATCACAGCCAGAGGCAACTGAATCAAAAAATGTTGATGATGTTGTCGGAGACTTGAATCTTTAATTTTTTAGATTTCAAAATCATAAAAGCCGTGTTATCATTAATTTGGTAGCGCGGTTTTTTGTTTATTTAAAATTATGAATTAATATTTAAGATTCATGATTTAAGAAGAGGATTTATTATTTAAATTTTAATATCTTTTAATATCCCGTCTGTTAGTTGGAGCGAAACAATTTGCTCGCCGACAAATAGGGAATATGCTCTGAACGCTATGTCCGCCAAGGCTGAGTTTGAACGCTACGGACGGATAAGGGCAAAGGGAGATCATTCTTAAATCGAAAATCGTAATTCGTAAATCTTTTTTTGAGGTTTGATATTATCACAATTTTTCCCAGAATTTTTGGTTCTTATTCCGCGCGAGGCGCGGAACAGGGTTCTGCGGGGCTCGCTGGTTCTTATTTTAATGAGAGCGTACTTAGGCGCGCTCAGGAAAAAAAATTGATTAAAATAAATATTTGCGATCTTAGGGACTTTACGTCTGACGCGCATAAAACCACTGACGATAGGCCGTTTGGCGGCGGGCCGGGAATGATATTTAAGATTGAGCCTATTTATCGGGCGGTGAAAGAAATATGTAAAAAAAATAGAACCTCCTTTTGTCATTCCGGGCTTGACCCGGAATCTAGAACTCTGGATTCCCGCTTTCCCTCCTTCGCTAAAAGCTTCGGAAGGGCACGGCGCGGGAATGACAAGAAAGAAAAAGAAAGGAAAAAAAATCATAAAAGAATTATTTTGTTTAGCGCGAAAGGAAAAATAATGACGCAAGCGGATATTCGAAGGTGGACGAAATATAATCAATTAATTTTGATTTGCGGGCGGTATGAAGGGGTTGATGAGAGAGTAGCGAAAAATATCGCTGATGAGGAAATTTCTGTGGGAAAATATGTCTTAACTGGCGGGGAAATTCCTGCTATGATAGTGGTAGACGCGGTGAGCCGGCTTGTTTCGGGAGTTTTAGGAAAGGAAGAATCGCTTCAGGAGGAAAGTTTTGGAAATGAAAATTATTTAGAATACCCCCAATATACCCGGCCGGAAGAATTTAACGGCTGGAAAGTGCCGAGGGTATTATTGTCGGGGAATCATAAGGAGATTGAGGAATGGCGAAAAAATAAGTCAAAAGTCAAAATTCAAAAATCAAAATTGCAAGTCAAAATTCAAAAGTAATAATTTTAACTTTTGAATTGAACTTTTGCCTTTTGCCTTTTGAGTTTTGAATTCTTAATGCTATACATCGCATCCGATCACGCAGGTTTTAAATTAAAAGAGGAGTTAGATGATTACTTAGAATCTCTTGGTCAAAAAATTGAAGATTTGGGCCCATATGACTTTGATCTTCAGGATGATTTTCCTGATTTTGCCTTGGCTGTGGCAAAAAAAGTAATCAGCGAGGAGGATGGAATTGGAATTTTAGTTTGTGGCACAGCGCAGGGAATGTGCTTGGCGGCAAATAAAGTAAAAGGCATTCGCGCGGTTTTTGCCTTTGACGAATTTACCGCTCGGCATGCCAAAGAAAATGATGACGCAAATATTTTGTGCCTTGGAGCTCAGATAATTGATCCGGAAGCTGCGAAAAAAATCGTGAAAATTTGGCTGGAGACGCCGTTTTCCGGAGAAGAAAGGCACATTAGGAGATTGAAGAAAATTGAGGAAATAGAAAAATCATATAACCTATAGCATAAAACACGTAACAGACTTTTGTTTCATGTTTCATGTTTCATGTTTCATGAAGGAAATAGTTCCCGCTATCATTGCCAAGGACCTTGGCGAGCTGAAAGAAAAGATAAAACTCGTAGAGCCGTATGTAAACTCTGTCCAAATTGATATTATGGATGGTATTTTTGTTTCTAATAAAACCTGGAATAATCCGGAAGAACTAAAAAACATAAAAACAGAATTATCAATAGAAGCACATTTGATGGTTGAGGACGCTGTGGCTGAAGCTGAAAAATGGCTAGATTCAGGAGCAAGAAGGATTTTAATTCATTATGAAGCAATTTTTAGGAATCAGGAATTGGGGGTTAGGAAATGGGAAATAATTTTTAAAAAGTGCGCAGAAAAAAAAATTGAACTTGGCATAGCATTAAATTTGGAAACTGCGGTTGATGTTTTAGAAGAAATATGTCATTGCGAGTCCGCTGATAGGCAGACGAAGCAATCCCGTGGAATTACAGCAAGATTGCTTCGTTATTTTACTCCTCGCAATGATGTTTGTATTATAAATGCCGTTCAATTAATGTCTATTGAGAAAATTGGCGCGCACGGCTATCCATTCAGTGAAAAGGTTATCCCCAAAATTAAGGCTTTGCGGCGAAAATTTCCAGGTGTTAAAATAGAAGTAGATGGAGGAATCAATTTGCAAAACGCGCGGCTTATTGCTGAAGCCGGCGCGGATGTTTTAGTTATTGGTTCAGCAATTTTTAAAAGCGAAAATACTAGAGAATCATTGGAAGATTTTAAAGGTATCGTATAAAAAATAATTAATAATATACCGTGGGCGCAAGCCTGGGGAAATTAATTTTATAAAATTTTGTATAATATTTTAGAAAAAAAAGAATTGAGCGCGCTTAAAAAAAATGAGCCGAAAAGGTTTAAATATTCTTTAAAAGGAGGAGCTTATTTGGATTTGCGGGGGTTGGAATTAGCAGCTATGGAAGGAATTGATGTTGAGAAAATAAATTATCTGGCAAAAATTGTCCGGGGTTTTGCGTTTGCGGCAATTGATGGCATTAAATCTGGCCATCCAGGCGGATCTTCGTCTAAAGTTGAGCAAATTTTATCTCTTTTGTTTTCTGGAATTTTCGCGTTTGACCCAATGAATCCGAAAAATCCCGGCCGGAGCCGGATTGTTTGGTCTGCGGGGCATTGCACGCCGCTTTCCCATTCTGTTCTTGCTTTAATCTACACCGCTTTGCAAAAAAGCGGGATTGAAATTAATGATGAAACTAAAGAAAAATTAGGCGCTGTGCGGACTGACTGTTTGGCGCGTTTCCGCCATTGCGACGGGCCGTCCGGGCATTTGGAATCGCGTTATGCTTTAGCTGACGCTTCAACTGGTTCTTCGGGGCACGGCTTTTCCGCGGCTTTGGGATTGGCTCTTTTACAGAAATCAAATGGGCTTGATGCGAAAGTTTTTGTTATGGCTGGAGACGCGGAAACAGAAGAAGGAATGAGCTATGAAGCAAGAAATTCCATAAATTCTTTGGGCATGGATAATTTAATCGTGAGTTTAGATTATAACTTATTTGGCATTGACGGGCCGATTAGTGATGTTATTAAATCGTCCTATGTTAATTCATGGTTTGGCTCGGAATGGAATATTATTGAAGTTGATGGCCATAATGTTTTAGAGTTGGTTTACGCTTATAAAAAAGCGGTTCAAGGATTTAATAATGATAAGGCAACGGTTATAATTTGCCACACGATCAAAGGGAAAGAATACGGCAAGTTTGCTGGCACCGCGGACTCGCATGGAACGCCGGCGCCGCATGATGAGTATGTCCAGATAATGAAAAAATTGGGATTTGATGTCCCGGGAATTGAAAATGAAACAATGAAAGACATTGATATTGTTGCTTCGCATATTAAAGAAGATGACGTTAAGTATATTTTAAGCCGGCTAGAAGAAAGCAAAAAATTGATTGAGCCGGAAGAAAAATTAAAAAAACAAATGGAAAAAGCTTTGTCTGGCCGGTCAATGGCTGATTATAAATCTATAAAACGGCCGGAAGTTTTGCCACCAGAACTTGTTTTTAAAGAGGGGGAGCCTGCGGCAACGCGAAAAGCAACTGAAGCGTTTTTTAAATGGCTGATGGGGCAAACCGCGTTTTTCTACCTTGGTTCAGGGGATTTAATGAAGTCAATTTTAACCGGCGCCGCGGAAAATGTTTTTGGCATAATTAATAAGGACAATCATTTTGGCCGGGGAATTCGTTTTGGCATTGCCGAACAGAATATGGCGATGATGTCTTCAACTTTAACCCAAGATATTTTGCCGGGCGGGTTCCAGGCAATGAGTGTTTTTGCTTCTTATGGAGTTTTTACTTCAATTATGAGCAATCCAGTGCGCATGGCTTTAATCAATAATGCTGTTAATCAGAAAATGAAAGGATTTTTTATTATGCTGGCCGCGCATGACGGAATGGAAACTGGCGAGGACGGGCCAACGCACCATGGCTTGTTTTGGATGTCTTTGTTTAACGCTTATCCAGGAATTAAAGTTTATAAGCCAATGGACGCTAATGAAACAATTGAAATGCTTTTTTACGCCTTGGAAAAAGGCGAACCGATTGCTTTATCAGTTGCCAGGCCCAATACGCCGGTTTTTAAAAGAGAAGGAAGTATTCCTCCTGCTCGCGAAGCAATAAACGGCGCCTATGTATTTAAGCCGTTTCAAAAAAACGGGAAATCAAAAAAGATTTTAGCGGTTTGCGGAGGGCAGGTGATGGCTAATATTTTAGAAATTTTACCAGAGCTGGAAAAAGATTTAGACATTAAATTGGTTGCAGTAACCTCGCCAGAACTTTTTGAGGAGTTAAGAGAAAAAAATTCCGAAAAAGCGAATTCTATTTTATCAGATGAGGAAAGGCAGTATGTTATAACTTTGCATAACGGCTGGCCGGGATTTTTAAATCCCTTTATTTTACCGGCTGATTATGATAAAAGGGTTATTGGTGTTAAGAAATTTCTTAAATCAGGCCCGCCTGCCGAGGTTTATAAAGTGGCGGAATTTGACTCGCAAAGTTTGAAAAATAAAATTTTGAAGGCAATAGAATAAGTTTTTTGTCATTCTGAGGGCGCAGCCGTCTGCTGTCGATGAATAATTTATTCGTATTTGTTGTCATGCCGGACTTGATCCGGCATCCAGAAATGAATAAGAAAAATTACTATGTTTACATTTTGGCAAATAAAAGAAATGGAACATTGTATATAGGAATCACTTCTGCCTTAAAGAAAAGAATCTATCAGCATAAAAATAATGCAGTAGATAGTTTTACAAAAAAATATCAAGTCCACAAACTTGTCTATTATGAGCAGACATCGGATGCATATGTTGCTATTAGTCGAGAAAAGAATTTAAAAAATTGGAAAAGAAAGTGGAAACTATTATTAATAGAAAAAAATAATCCTGAATGGAAGGATTTATATTACGAGCTTTAATAATCCTGGATTCTGGCTTTCGCCAGAATGACAGGAAAAACAATGTTTGATATTATTACTTTTGGTTCAGCCGCCCGCGATATTTTTATTAGAAGCAAAGATTTTAAAATTATTGAATCTGCTGATTTTGTAACCGGAAAAGCGCTGGCAGTTGGCGCGGGAGAAAAAGTTTATGCTGATGAAGTTGTTTTTTCCTCTGGCGGCGGGGGGAGCAATTGCGCCGCGACTTTTGCGTTGCAAGGATTTCGAACTGCCTATGTTGGTTTAGTGGGGCATGATTTGTCCGGTCGAGAAATTATTAAAGAGCTTAGCGGACTGGGAGTTGAAACGGATTTTATTAAAATTACCAACCAAGCCAATACGCCGGTTTCCGTTGTTTTATCCGTTCCAGAAAAAGAGCGAAGCATTCTGGTTTATGAAGGCGCTTCGCATCTTTTGAGCAAAGAAGATGTGCCTTGGGAAAAAATCAAACAGGCAAAGTGGTTTTATCTTTCTGGTTTATCTGGCGAATCATCTAAGGTTTTTCCTGAAATTATTAATTTTGCCAAAAATAATGGGATTAAAATTGCGGTTAATCCCGGCCATGACCAATTATTTAAGGATTTGGAAATATTAAAATCTTTGCTTGATAAAATTGATATTTTAATTGTTAATTCTGAAGAAGCAAGCATTATAACAGGCATTGATTATAAAAAAGAAGATAAATTATTCGCAAAATTTGATGATTTGGTTCCGGGAATAGCGGTTATGACCAAGGGGCTGGAAGGCGTGGCTGTTTCAGATGGCCGGATAATTTATTCCGCTGGCATTCCAAAATCCGGCTATGTTGATCGGACTGGTTCTGGCGATGCGTTTGGTTCGGGCTTTATCTCTGGCATAATTGAAAAAAATGATATTGAATATGCGATTCAATTAGGCACAGCCAACGCAACTTCCAAAGTCCAGCAAATTGGCGCGAAAAATGGCTTGCTTAAAAAGGGCGAATGGGGAGAGTGGGAGAGGGTAAAAATAATTAAATCATCAATATAATATGTTTGTCATTCTGAGGGCGTAAGCCCGAAGAATCCCGACGAGATCCTTCACTTCGTTCAGGATGACAGAATAAAATTATGCCTACTAATATTGCTGTATCAAAACTTGCCAAGCTTTTAAGAATGCCGGAAGAAAAAACTTTGGCAGATTTATTCGTTAAAATGGAAAAATTAACCGGCAAAAAAGGCGTGGCGGAAAAAATTTATAATGAAAACCAAAAAATGGTTAATCAAAAATTAACTGATTTGGCGATTCCGGTTGAAAAAGCCGACGCGCAATATGTTGAAACGGAAATTTTACGGAAAATAAAGGAAGCAGACGCAAGTTTTTATAATTTTTTAGGCAAGCCGGATTATTCTTCGGCTGATGGATATAAAAAAATGATAGAAGTTGTCAAAGAAGCAAAGCCCGGCGAGGAAAAGGGATTTTTTCTGAAAGAGGAAAAACTTAAAAATTTCATATTTTTAAATCCGCCGCAAAATATTATTAAGGAATTAGGATATAAAAACGCGGAGGAATTGCTGGCAAAAGAAAATATTTATCATATTTTTGCGGCTTTGCGCTTTGCTGAAAGCGAAAAGTGGTTGAATCAGATTTTTTTCCGGCCGTATCATGACTTAATTCCGGATAATTTTGAGGAAAGGGAAATTAAAATGGAGGTTTTGCCGGAAAAATGGGCGAAAATTGGCGAAAAATTCGTTGGCAAAAAACTTCATAATATCAGCCACTTAAAAGAAGCCGGTATGATTTTTATTATTCCAACCAAACAAAATGGATTCAGCGGGCAATCCTTGGAAACATTCACTTTATTATTCCATTATCTCTACGAGGTCGAATTTTATTCGCGCCTTTTTCAAAAAGCGTTTTCTTTGCCAAATTTTGGCTTGCGCTTAGTTGAATTTTTATCCGCTAAGGTTTCTGCTCTTCCTTTGCCAGAAGATTTGAATTGCTGGCGAATTATCCCTAGATATTTAGGAAAGCTTAATGATTCTGATCCGCGCTTGTTTGAACCCCATATTAATCCTGAGCCGCTTCACTGGCTGAGAGCGGAGAAAGATATCGATGAATTAGCTCAAAAAAATCCGCAGATAAAGCTTGATTTTTGGCGGGGGATTGATGATTTTGTTGGAGAAATTTTTCCGGCCGGAAAAGCGGGTGAAGAAGTTATCAGTTTTGACTTGATAGATAGCATTATTTTTCTTGGCCGGGGAGGAATCGGCAAATATTTGTATCATCAGCAAGAGGCCTTGTGGAATAAAATTTTTATTGAATTTATGGGATTAGAAAAGCTGGAAGAAATTTTAGTTAATAATTTGGAGAAAGGATATGTTGAATTAAAATGACCAAGCGCCAATGACGAATGACCAAAATTTAGTTATTGATTCAAATCGCTTTGCGATTAAAGGTCATTGAGGTTTGGTCATCGGTCATTTTTTTATGAATTCTTACGATATTTTAAAATCCGCGCAATTTGGAAAGTATGCCATTGGGTCGTTTAATTTTTCCACGGCTGAAATTTTGAAAGCTATTGTTTTAGCGGCGAAAGATTTTAATTCGCCGATTATTGTTTCAACTTCCGAAGGCGAAGCGGAATTTATCGGCATGAGGGAGGCCGGGGCGTTAGTTAAGGCCTGGCAGGCAGCAACAAAGCTGCCAATTATTTTAAATTTAGACCATGGAAAATCTTTAAAATCAATTAAAAAAGCGTTGGCCGCTGGCTATAATATGGTTCATTTTGACGGTTCGGAACTGGCCTATGAAAAAAATATAGCTGAGACCAAAAAAGCTGTTGATTTCGCAAAAAATTTTGGCGAAACATTTGATAAAAAAATTATTGTTGAGGGGGAATTGGGATATTTGCGCGGCGGGTCTTCGGTTCATAAAGAAAAATTAGAAATTCAGCCGGAGGATTTAACTAATCCGGAGCAAGCAAGGGAGTTTATTGAGAAAACCGGTGTTGATTCGTTGGCCATGGTTATTGGCAACGCGCACGGAATATTTTTGCAAAATGGAGAAAAATTAAATTTAGAGCGACTGGCAGAAATTAGAAAAGAAATAGGCGATAAGGCCTTTTTAGTTTTGCATGGCGGTTCTGGAATTTCCGATGATGATATTAAAAAAGCGATTGAGCTTGGCGTTGTTAAGATAAATGTTAATACAGAGCTTAGAGTTGCTTATAAAGAAGCAATGGCCAAAGAATTAGCCGCGGCGCCAGAGGAAACAACGCCGTATAAAATTTTAGAGCCAAGCCTGGAAGCAGTTAGGGAAGTTGTTAAAAATAAAATTAAATTATTCGGTTTAAAATTAGGTTAAAAATAAAAAAATAATTGACGCAAGATAATTAAATTGTTATATTAAAAAATATAATGCTAATTGCGCCAACGGTTGGCAAAAAATTGCTAGCCATTCGGGCAGTTTCGCATTTTTTATTTATGCCAAAAATTTTTGTTGCCAGAAAAATTCCAGAAAAAGGGATTAAACTGCTCCAGGAAAAAGGATATGAAGTTGAGGTGAGCGATTTTGAGGGGGTTTTGCCGCGCGAGCAATTATTAGAAAAAATTAAAGGTGCTGACGCGATTTTGTCTTTGTTGACTGACAAAGTAAACGCGGAATTTTTTGACGCGGCGGGGCCGCAATTGAAAATTGTCGCGAATTACGCTGTTGGCTATGATAATATTGATGTCGCGGAAGCGAAAAAAAGGGGAATTGTTATAACCAATACTCCGGATGTGCTCACTGAAGCCGTGGCAGAGCACGCGGTTGCTTTAATGCTGGCTGTTGCCAGAAGGATTGTTGAGTCGGATAAATTTATGAGAGAAGGAAAGTATATTGGCTGGGCGCCAATGCTTTTGCTTGGGCGCGAGTTTTCCGGCAAGACGCTGGGTTTAATTGGTTTGGGCCGGATTGGGGCGAAAGTGGCTGAAATAATGAAAAATGGATTTAATATGAATGTTATTTATTATGACGTGAGGCGCAACGAAGCACTTGAAAAAAATATTGGTTTGAGTTATGCTGATTTAGAAGCCGTCTTAAAACAGGCGGATTTTATTTCAATTCATGTGCCTCTTTTGGAGAGCACGCGCCATTTAATAGGAGCTGAACAGTTTAAAATGATGAAGCCGGGCGCTTATTTAGTTAATACCAGTCGCGGGCCGGTTGTTGACGAGAACGCTTTAGTTGAGGCGCTAAAGAATAAAACAATTAAAGGGGCAGGATTGGATGTTTTTGAGCAAGAACCGAAAATGGCAGAAGGCTTGGCGGATTTAGATAATGTTGTTTTAACTCCGCATACCGCGTCAGCAACTGAGGAAACAAGAAGCGCGATGTCGGAATTGGCAGCGAAGAATATTATTGAAGTTTTGGAAGGCAGGGAAGCGCTGACGGCAATAAGATAGCCTACAGCTTACCGACTACTGCTTACCGAAAAGGGAACTTTAATTTGCCGTAGTCTGTTAGCGGTAAGCGATTATGAAAATAATTTTAGAGCGTTCAAAATGCATTGGTTGCGGCAGTTGTTCCGCTATTTGTCCGGCTTATTTTGAACTTGATGAAGGCGGATTGGCGGTTTTAAAAGACGGGCAAAATAATAAAGGCGAGCAGTTTTTACAAATTCAGGAGCATGAACTTGGCTGTATTAAGGAAGCAGCGGAAGTTTGTCCGGTACAGGTAATTGAAATTATGTAGAGATGCGAATAATTCGAATGAACATGCGAATGATACTAATAATTCTTGCATAATTTTCTATTAGCGAAAAGAATAAATAAAAGTCAGAATTAGCATAATTAGAATGCATTCGTATATTAGCATCGTTTTTATGGAATTAACAGCTAAAATTAGAATTGAAAAAGGCCAGAAGGCCAAGGCATTAAGGCAGAAAGGAATTCTGCCGGCTGTTTTGTGTAGGAAAGGAAAAGAAAGCATTTCTTTAGAAATTGATAGCCACGATTTTCTTAAAGCTTTTAAAGAAACCGGAGAGACCGGGGTTATTCAGTTAACGCTGAAAGAGGGAGAAAAAGCGGAAAAAGCTAAAAATGTTTTAATCCACGAAATTGCTAAAGATCCTTTAACCGGAGAAATAATCCACGTTGATTTCCAGGAAATCCGCATGGACGAAAAATTAACCGCGACTGTGCCAGTAGTTTTTGTCGGCGAGTCGCCAGCGGTTAAAGGAGATGGCGGAACTTTAGTGAAAAATATTAAGGAGGTCCAAGTTAAGGCCTTTGCAAAGGATTTTCCGCGCCAGATTGAAGTTGATATTAGCGTATTGAAAACCTTTGATGATAGAATCCAGGTTAAAGATTTATTGGTGTCTTCAGAGGTTAAAATTTTGGCTCAGCCGGAAGAAACAGTTGCTTTAGTTTCCCCGCCGCGCAAAGAAGAGGCAGTAGTTGAGGTTGCTCCAGCAGCGGGTGAAGCTGAAAAGCCGGCTGAAGAAGCTGCGCCCGGAGAGCCGTTGGCGAAAAAAGAAGAATAATCTTGACGGCAAAATGAAAAATAAGCAGCCTCAAAATTTATTCCGCTTACCTTTGAGGAAATTGAAAAAACTTTTGCTTTTTGCCAAGGGAGCTGTTGTTGGCGACGGGAAAGAGCGGCGCAATTGGTTTGGGCGCGGATTTATTTATTTATCCCTGTTTGGAGGGATTTTTTTATTGGCTATTTTTCCCGTTAAGATAATAGAGGCCCAGGATAGCGCCCAGATAAAAGAATCATTAAGCCAGCGTTTGGATGAAATCCAAAGAAAAATAGAAGTTTATAGCGGCCAGATAAAGCAGAAAGAAGGCGAGACAATTAGTTTAGAGCGGCAAATAGATATTTTAGAAAATCAGATAAAGCAAACAGAATTGGAAATTCAGCAAACAGAATTAGCCATTCAGGAGGTTGATTTGAATATTGGCGAAAAAGAAAAAGAGATTAGCGGATTTAATATTGAAATTGACAAGAAAAAAGTTGTTTTAGCGGAATACTTAAGGACATTTTATGAATATGACCAGGTTAGTTTGCCAGAATTAATTTTAAAAACAGAAAATTTTTCGGATTTTTTTAATGAAATCCAGTCGTTGGAAAATGTCCAGACAAAAATACAGTCAGCGGTTAATGATTTAAAATCTTTAAAACAGGGGATAGAAGACCAGAAAAACGCGCTGGAAGAAGAAAAAGATGAGCAAAGCCGGTTGATGGCCTTGCAAGGAATACAAAAAATGGCGTATCAGGGGAAAGAGCAGGAAAAGCAAAATTTGTTATCTCAGACAAAAGGCCAGGAAAGTTTATTTAAAAAATTAAGGGATAAGGCGTATTTTGACATTCAGTCCATTAAGAATCAAATTTATATGCTTGATGGAGTTGGCATTAGCATGACGCTTGAAAAAGCTTTGGGCCACGCTGAATATGCTGGAGCAAAAACTGGAGTGCGGCCGGCTTTTCTTCTGGCAATTTTAAAAAAAGAAACGTCTTGGGGAACTAATGTTGGAACTGGCAATTGGCGGAGAGATATGCATCCGCGGGATCACAGCGCGTTTTTGGATATTTGCAAGCGCTTGGGAGTTGATCCGGATCAGATGCCGGTTTCGCGCAAGCCTTCGTATGGCTGGGGCGGAGCAATGGGGCCGGCCCAATTTTTGCCCGCAACTTGGCTTTCTTATGAAGGGCAGATTGCTTCCGCAACCGGGCATAATCCGCCGAATCCTTGGGATATTGACGACGCGTTTGTGGCGGCGGGAA
>Ga0209417_1005819_pt1 | contig 13261 bp, 11 predicted proteins | sample RifGroF2_FD_184002 | JGI IMG/M metagenome (GOLD analysis project Ga0209417, IMG submission 184002) | Groundwater microbial communities from Rifle, Colorado, USA - Groundwater F2 (SPAdes) (version 2) | ecosystem: Environmental > Aquatic > Deep subsurface > Groundwater | place: Rifle, Colorado... | reverse complement strand
AAGAAGACGTTTATTCAAAAAGGACAAAAGTAGTCAGTATGGTTGCTAATGGAATAATGCTGAAAAGCAATATCGACGTATTTGACGCTGAATTGTTAAAAATAGAACAACAAAAAAGTGAATTGCAAAATAATAAAATTAGCGCAATATCAATGCTTGGAGAATTAAGTGGTATCCCTTTGACAGTAAAAAATAATTTTAACATTCCATCTAAACAAATGGATAATAATATTGCTTATGCAAACAATCGTTCAGAAATGAAAGCAATGACTCTTCAAACTGAAAAAACGGAATTAATGAAATCATTATACAATGTAAAAAACATGCCAAGGCTTAATGCATTTGGACAATTGGGTTATGGGCGTCCAGCTTTGAATATGTTAAACAATGATTTTGATGATTTTTATATTGTTGGAGCAAAATTAAGTTGGAATATATATAACTGGAATCAAACAAAACAAGAGAAGCAAATACTAGATCTGCAAAAGGAAATAATCAATACTCAAAAAGAGAGTTTTGATAAAAATACAAAAATTGGATTTTATCAATATCAATCAGAGATGCAAAAAATAAAAGAACAAATAGTGCAAGATGAAAAAATAATAAAATTAAGAGAGAGCATCGTACTTAGTTATTCGTCTCAACTTGAAAATGGGTCTATAACTTCAACTGAATACATGACTGAAGTTTACAACCGTTCACAAGCAGAATTAAATTTGGAATATCATAAAATACAATTAATAAAAGCTTATTACAACTATTTATACTTAATAGGCGAATTATAAATAAATTATTATCAACAATAAAAATAAAACGGCAATTATGAAAATCAAAGAATTTAAAATAAGAAAACTGATTATAACAATATTTGCATTTTTTGTTATAACTTCATGTAATAGAAACACAGAATTATCAGATGCTTACGGAACTTTTGAAGCAGATGAGGTAACTGTTTCATCAGAAGTAAATGGGAAAATATTAATATCGAACATTGATGAAGGAAATATATTGAAAGAGTCGGAGATTGTAATCGAAATAGACAGCTCTGACCTAATTATAAAAAAAGAACAATTAGAAGCTCAAAAGGAAGCTATTGCAACAAAATTAGATAATATAAAGACTCAAATAGATGTTCAATCACAGCAGAAAGAGAACATTATGATTGATAAAATGAGAATTGATAAAATGTTTAAAGATGGAGCTGCAACTCAAAAGCAAATGGATGATATTAATTCTTCATTGAAACTTATAGACAAACAAATTTCTTCTATTGAATCTCAAATAAAATCAGTTAATGCTGAATTAAATACAATTGACAAGCAAGTCGTGCAAGTTAATATTAACCTAGGTAAAACACATGTGATTAATCCAATAACAGGAATTGTGTTGAATAAATTTGCAGAAGTAGGAGAGCTAGCTTTGGCAGGGAAAGCTTTATATAAGATAGCAAAATTAGATGAAATAACATTGAGAGTTTATATTAGTGGAGATATGATTAATTCTGTAAAGCTTAACCAAAAAGTAAAAGTTCTAGTTGATAAAAATCAAGTAGAAAATACAGAATTAGAAGGCACAATATATTGGATTGCATCAAGTGCCGAGTTTACCCCAAAGATTATACAAACTAAGGAAGAAAGAGTAAACTTAGTTTATGCGGTGAAGGTTAAAGTAAAAAATGATGGTTCTTTGAAAATAGGTATGCCTGGTGAAATAAAATTAAAATAAACTTATGCAATCAGGAAAATCAATAATTATAGAAAACATATCCAAACATTACGGTTCGGTTAAAGCACTTGAAAACATTAATTTTAGTGTTGACAATGGTGAAATGTTTGGACTTATAGGTCCAGATGGAGCTGGAAAAACATCTTTGATAAGAATATTAACATCTTTGCTTTTGCCAACATCTGGCAATGCCATAGTAAATGGATATGACATTGTAAAAGATTACAAAAAAATAAGAAAAACTATAGGTTATATGCCTGGGAAATTTTCTTTATATTATGACCTTACCGTTGAAGAAAATCTTAATTTTTTTGCTACAGTTTTCGGAACTACTATAAAAGAAAATTACGACCTTATTAAAGATATTTATTCTCAAATAGAACCTTTTAAAGACAGACAGGCAGGAAAACTTTCTGGAGGCATGAAGCAAAAATTAGCACTGTCATGTGCAATGATACATAAACCTGACGTGTTATTTCTCGACGAACCAACTACGGGTGTTGATGCTGTATCTAGAAAAGAGTTTTGGCTTATGCTAAAAAAAATAAAAAATAAAGGAATAACCATATTTGTTTCAACTCCTTATATGGATGAGGCTGAGTTGTGTGATAGAGTTGCACTTATCCAAGATGGGACTATTTTAACTGTAGACACTCCTGTAAATGTCGTAAAATCATTCGATAATCCATTATATTCAATATATTCCGACAATATATATTATTTGTTAAAAGATTTAAGAGCTTTATCTGCAACAAAAAGTGTTTTTGCTTTCGGACAATCTGTTCATATTACATTTAATAATGGAACTAATATTGAAGATGTTAATAAATATCTCAAAGATACAGGACATAGTAATTCTAACACAAAAATAATAACTCCTTGTATTGAGGATTGTTTTATGCAATTAATGAGTGTAAAATCATGAAAGAAACAATAATTACAGTAAGAAATCTATCAAAAAAATTTGGCGATTTTATTGCTAATGACGATCTTTCTTTCGATGTTTATAAAGGAGAAATATTTGGTTTTCTTGGAGCAAATGGAGCTGGTAAAACAACGGCGATGCGAGTATTATGTGGACTCTCAAAACCTACTTCTGGGGATATAAATATTGCAGGATTTGATGTTTACAGTCAAACAGAATTAATAAAAACAAATATTGGATACATGAGTCAAAAGTTTTCATTATATGAAGACCTTACTATTGATGAAAATATTAGCTTTTATGGAGGTATATATAAGTTAAGCAACAAAGAAATTAAAGAAAAAAAAGAACTACTTATAAATAAATTACAACTTAATGCTGTAAGGAAAAAATTAGTACGAGAACTTCCTTTAGGTTGGCGCCAGAAACTTGCTTTTTCTGTTGCCATATTTCATGAGCCTAAAATCGTATTCCTAGATGAACCAACTGGAGGTGTAGACCCTATAACAAGGCGTCAGTTTTGGGACATGATATACGAGGAATCTGATAAAGGATTGACGGTTTTTGTAACAACACATTATATGGATGAAGCTGAATATTGCAATAGAGTTTCTATAATGGTTGATGGGAAAATCGCTGCTTTAGATACTCCTGTAAATTTAATGCAAACATATAATGCAAAAAACATGGATGAAGTATTTCTTAAAATAGTAAGATTTAGTTAATTATTTTTCAATATGAATATATTTAAAGGTTTTGTAATAAAAGAGTTTATACATATTTTTCGAGACTATCGCACAATGGTTATTTTATTTGGAATCCCATTAGTGCAACTATTATTGTTTGGCTTTGTTATTAAGAGCGAAATAAAAGATGCGGATATCGCTATTTATGATCAGGCAAAAGACAATCACAGCAAACGAATAACAAATAAACTTTTGTCTTCAGGATATTTTAGGTTAGATAAAGATTTGGATAATTATGATGGAATACATCAAGCATTTAGAGAAGGTAAAGTTAAACTAGTAATAATATTTGAACAAAATTTTTCCGAAAAACTAGAAAAAACAGGAAATGCTAATGTACAAATATTAGCCGATGCATCAGAACCAAATACCGCAAATCTTTTAGTTAGCTATTCCAATGCAATACTATCTTCTTACATAAAAGACTTAAATAGTACATCTAAAATGCCTTACAATATAATAACAGAAATTAGAATGGAATATAACCCAGAGTTAAAAAGCGTTTACATGTTTGTTCCTGGTATAATGGCTTTACTTCTAATGCTTATTTCTGCAATGATGACATCTATATCTATAACTAAGGAAAAAGAGATGGGAACAATGGAGGTATTATTAGCCTCTCCAATAAAGCCATTTGTAATAACAGCAGGAAAAGTAGTTCCTTATATCTTCTTATCTATAATTAATGTTCTGATTATTCTATCAATAAGTTATTATGTGTTTGATGTCCCTATAAAAGGAAGTTTATTTTTACTTGTATCTGTTTGTATCCTATTTATTTTAACAGCACTTTCACTTGGAATACTTATTTCAACAGTAACAAATTCCCAACAAGTAGCAATGATGATATCCCTTGTAGCCTTGATGCTTCCATCAATATTACTTTCAGGATTTATATTCCCTATTGAAAATATGCCTATAGTATTGCAATATCTGTGTCAATTAATGCCACCTCGTTGGTTTATTGAAATAATAAGAAATATAATGCTTAAAGGTGTATCTTTTAGTTTTATTTGGAAAGAAACATGCGTTTTATTTATAATGATGATAGTTTTCAACCTATTAAGTATAAAAAAGTTTAAAATAAGACTTGAATAAATTAATAACTCAAAGTTCATGAGAATAATACTGTTTTTATTAAGAAAAGAATTTCTACAAGTTTTTAGAAATAAATCAATGCTGCCATTAATATTTATGGTGCCTATTATACAATTAATAATACTTGTTAATGCTGCTACATTTGAAATGAAGAGCATTAGAATTTTTATTATAGACAATGACATGAGCAGTAGTTCCCGAAGTTTAATATCAAAAATATCAGGGTCCCCGTTTTACAAAATAGTCAATACTGGATTTTCATACAAGCAAGCTATGGATGAAATGCATAAAGGTAAAACAGATGCAATATTAAACATACCTCCTGATTTTGAAAAAAAGTTATTTAAAGAAAATACAGGAAAAATTCAATTAGTAATTAATGCAATTAATGGCACTTCCGCAGGTTTAATTAGCGCATACACAAACACTATAATAAACGATTTTAATCGTAAAATAATAATTGATGCCTCCCAAAATATTGCAGTAAATGCAAGTCTAATCAAATCTCTAAATATAAACTACTCTTTTTGGTATAACCCAGAACTTAACTATAAAACATTTATGGTACCTGGCGTATTAGTATTGCTTGTCACTCTTATTGGGTTTGTTCTATCTAGTATGAATGTAGTCAGAGAAAAAGAAATAGGAACAATTGAGCAAATAAATGTTACGCCTATAAAAAAATACCAATTCATTATTGGAAAGTTATTTCCTATATGGATTATTGGACTATTCGAACTAGCTTTTGGACTTGCAATTGGAAAATTACTTTTTAATATTCCTATGGTTGGGAGCTTGCCTTTGTTATTTTTTGTTGCTTCATTATATCTTATTGTGGTATTAGGAATGGGAATGTTTGTTTCAACTCTTGTCGAAACCCAACAACAAGCAATGCTAATTTCATTTTTTTTACTTATGATCTTTATTTTAATGAGCGGACTTTTTACATCAATAGAAAGTATGCCAGACTGGGCGCAATATATAGTCAAAGCAAACCCTATAGCTTATTTTATTAAAATTATCAGGCTAATACTTCTTAAAGGCGCAGGCATAATGGAAATAAAAAAAGACATAATCATTCTTGTCTTATTTGGGATATCAATGATGTCTTTTGCAATAATTAGATATAGAAAAACTTCATAAAATTATAAGTTTAAAACCACTATTGTCTGAGTAAAACAAAAAAAAAGAAAAATAGGGCAATATAAATATCTAATAATTAATGTCACTTGTTACAAAATTAAAAAAAGCTATCCAAAATCTAAAGAATATTGAATATTGTTACACTCTATAAAATACAAATCTTTAAATTAAATAATCCCGAAATAAGTTTACTGTATTTTTTCATAATTCTATTTTTTTTGTAAATATATTTTAGAACAATACATGCATATATGTGTAAAGCTATAGATTATATTTGATAGAGATACAATAGCTTGTTTATCAGTTATTTTTTTAATATGTAATTAAAAAAATTGCTATTATAGCAATAGCAATACCGACCCAATTTATTTTTGATAGTTTTTCTTTAAAAATAGTAAAGCCCATTAAAGCAGAAAATCCCACTATACTCATGTTAAATAAAGGGAAGAATACCGTATTATCAAAAACTTTCGATTCAATAGTTTTCAAAAAATAATAAGTTGCAAGAAAATTTAAAATTCCAAGAATTGTCCCCCATATGATATTATCTTTTTTTAGTATAGTTTTCTTTCTTATAAAAATGAAATATGATATAAAAGAAAAAATAAAAGATGATGTAAAAACAAAAAACAAATATAAACCTACCGGTTGAGTATTTAATTGCATTACTGTAACATAGTTCATTATTGAATCATTGGTGCCACCTCCAAAAAACAGGAGTATGGGTAATAATAAATATCTTTTGTCTATAAAATTTAAATTGGATTCTTTTTTCAACATTAAATAAAAAGAAGCTAATGCTAATAATATTCCTATTACTTTAAATGGGGTTATATGCTCATCATATATTAAAAATGCTATTATAACAGGTATTATTACTGACATTTTAGAGGAAGCTGCGGTTATCGAAACGCCATTTTTTGTTGCAGATAAAGAAAAAATATAAAACATAACAAAGAATAAAAATCCATTTATTATAGAAAGCAAGCACCATTTTTGTTGAAAGTAAGTTTGAATTACTAAATAAAAATTATCATCGCTTGATTTTAGATACAAAAAAGTTCCAATAGATGCTATTAAATAATTTAAAATTAAAGCTTCTAATCTGTCAACATTATATTTGTCAAAAAGTTTAAATGTAGCAATAATGAGTAAAGATGTTATTACTGCTATAAAGAAGTATGTCATATTATATTTTTGTTATTCAGGAAAGTAGCCTGTTATGTTCCAATTAGAATCAGCGTCTCTTACTAATACTACACGTTCTCTAAAAATTGGAACTTTTTCTGACTCTGTTATGAACTTTATAATTACGTATTTGCCTTTTGGAGCATTTGGTAGTATTGTATCTAATTTTATTTCTAATAGTTTTCGTTTTTTTATTTTTCCATATGCAGTTTCAAACGAATTTATTGCAATTTCCCAATCATCAATACTTCCTGATTTTTTAAACATTGAAGAACTAAGAGAGTATGATTCTATATGTTTTCTGTTATCAACATATTGCAGCCATTTATTAGCTATATCCATGCAATTTCTATACACAGCAATAGTATCTATAGTTTTTTCTTTATTTGTCTTCGAATTATTATTTTCAGACTTATTATTGTTACAAGCAGATATAACTACTATAGTAAAAAACAAAATCAGTAATTTATAAAACCTCATTCTGTTAATATTTTTTTTATCTATTATAATTTATTTTCGAAAAACTCATAAGGATTATGCTTGTATTTTTTATCTTTAACAAGCAAAGTTGTAACTATAGCATCTGATTTTTTGTTAAGTATCATGTCATGTCCAACACATAAACCCAAAACAATATTTAACTCCGTGCCTTGTTGATTCAAATATTCTGCTTGACCAGCAGGGTTGCATGAAATTCCTTTTTTAGATTCATCACCTGCTATTTTGCTTGCAGGCAAATTTCCAACTTTACAATCTGTGGAATATACATCAAAGTCTGCTTTTAGGATATTTTTTAGAATTTCGGTTTCCTTTGTCATGCAGACACAATTAGCAATACCAATTCTCTTTATTCCTGATTTTTTAGCAAAGCTTATAATTTCATCTATTCTACTTTGACCTATTAGTCTAGCTTGTTCAGCAATTTGCATTATTTTTGCATCGTCTGCTGAATATAATTCTGTTATGTTATTCATGTGATTTTGAGATGTTATTAAGACATTGCTTGATTTACTTTAGAAGCAATTTCTATAATTTTTTGATATTCTGCAGGCGAAAGATCGTTGAAGAAGAAGTTTACAGGGTTAATTGCCTTATTCCCTTTTCTAATTTCGTAATGTAAATGAGGACCTGTTGACAAACCACTACTACCAACAGTTCCTATAATTTCACCTCTTTTAACTTTTTGTCCTGGTTTTACTTTTAAGGAACTCATGTGAGCATATAAAGTCTTATAACCATAACCATGGTTAATTACTACTACTTTCCCGTAACCAGATAAGCTATTGTCATTATACATAATAACTCCATCACCTGTTGCATAAATAGGAGTTCCTGTTGGAGCAACAAAGTCTACACCTTGATGCATCCTTAATGTTTTGTATATAGGATGGATTCGCATCCCAAATCCAGAAACTAAGTTCTTTAGATTTTTATTACGAATAGGTTGAATCGCTGGTATTGAAGCAAGCATTTTATTCTTATTTTGAGCCATTTCAAACACATCATCAAAAGATTTGTTTTGAACAGAAAGCTTTCTTGCTATTTTATCTATTTTCAAATTAGTTTCTATCAATATATCTGAGTTATCAAATCCTTTTAGATTATTATATTTCTCAGCTCCTCCATATCCCCCATTTCTTATTTCATCAGCAACAGGTTCACTTTCAAAAATTACTCTGTATATGTTGTCATCTTTTTCTTCAATATTTTTGACAGCGTCAGCTAATTGTTCTAATCTATCATTTAGAATACTTAATTCTAATTTGTATTGTTGATTTTCTCTTAAAAGATTTAATTCTTTTGGAGAATTAAATAAATTATAAGCTATAAGTAATACAACAGAAGAAAACACCAACCCTGTAGCTACGTATGCTACAACCTTTAACATCATATCTGTAAACGTGTGCTTTACTTTTTCGTATGTTAAAGACTTCGGATTAAAATGATACTTTGCCTTACCCATCTATATGATAATTGTTTTTTTTAAATTGATAATCGGCAAAACTAATTAAATTATCCTAAATTTGCAAAACTTTTTTTTAGAATTATCAATTTTTTTTCATTTTAAGAAACAATTGGAATAATGAAATCATTAGATATAAGAAAACAATTTTTAGATTTTTTCAAATCAAAAGAACACTTAATAGTGTCTTCGTCACCAATGGTAGTAAAAAACGATCCAACATTGATGTTTACCAATGCTGGGATGAACCAATTTAAAGACATATTTTTAGGAAATGCAAAACCTAAGGCGAAGCGAGTAGCTAATACTCAGAAATGTTTAAGAGTTTCAGGTAAGCATAACGATTTGGAAGAAGTTGGCATTGACACATATCATCATACAATGTTTGAAATGCTTGGAAACTGGTCATTTGGTGATTATTTCAAAAAAGAAGCAATAGAGTGGTCATGGGAATTATTAACGGAAGTTTATGGCATAGATAAGGATAGGTTATATGTTACCGTTTTTGGGGGTGACAAGCTAGATAATACAGAAATGGATAATGAAGCATATAACATTTGGAAAGAAATTATTCCAGAGGATCGTATTATTTTAGGAAGTAAAAAGGATAACTTTTGGGAAATGGGAGATATGGGGCCATGCGGTCCATGTTCGGAGGTGCATGTTGATATACGTGATAAAGATGTTATGCAAAAGATATCGGGAAAGGAACTTGTTAATACAGACAATCCTGAAGTTATAGAGATATGGAATTTAGTATTTATTCAATATGAAAGAATTGCTAATGGCAGTTTAAAGAATTTACCATCAAAGCATATAGATACAGGCATGGGGTTTGAAAGGTTGGCAATGGTATTACAAAAAAAGAAATCAAACTATGATACCGATATTTTTCAACCATTAATAAAGAGAATAGCGATGATTGCTTGCGTTAATTACGGGGATGATTATAAGAAGGATGTTGCAATGAGAGTTATTTCCGATCATTTACGTGCAGTTGCTTTTGCTATTGCTGATGGAGAAATTCCTTCAAATAATAAGGCTGGGTATGTTATCAGACGAATATTGAGGCGTGCAGTGCGCTATGCTTATACATTTCTTGATATAAGGGAGCCAATCATATACAATCTTGTTGACGTATTGATTGCTAATATGGGAGATACATTTCCAGAATTAACACAACGAAAAGATTTAATAGAAAAGATTATTTTTGAGGAGGAGGCTTCTTTTCTAAGAACATTGGAATCTGGGCTAAAAAGAATTGAACAAATAATCAATGAACTTAACGAAGAAAAAACTGTTTCGGGGAAGAAAGCATTTGAATTATATGACACATTTGGTTTTCCTATAGATTTGACTCGATTAATATTAAAAGAAAAGAATCTGGAAGTAAATGAAGAGGAATTTAATATTGAATTACAAAAACAAAAACAACGTTCTAAAGATGACGCATCAATAGATTCGGAGGATTGGATTATTGTTAATTCAAATGAATCAGAAACGGACTTTGTGGGGTATGATTTTACGGAAATAGAAGCAAATATCATAAAATATAGAAAAGTAAAAAATAAAGATGGAGTTTTTTATCAATTAGTCTTTTCTAAAACTCCATTTTATGGAGAGTCTGGCGGACAGGTAGGAGATAGAGGCATTATGTTATCTGAAGGTGAAGATAAAATTGAAATATTTGACACAAAAAAAGAAAATAATCTAATTGTACATTTTATCAAATCATTGCCAACAGAACTTAATAAAACGTTTAAGCTCGTTGTTAACATTGAAAAGAGACAACTCACGGAGGCAAATCACAGTGCAACCCATTTATTACATTCTGCTTTAAGAATGGTTTTAGGAACTCATGTGCAACAAAAAGGTTCTCTTGTTAATGACGAACATCTTCGGTTTGACTTTTCTCATTTTTCTAAGTTAACTGATGAAGAAATTGCTAAAGTTGAAGAAATTGTTAATACAAAAATTAGAGAGAATATATGCATTGATGAAAAAAGAAATATGCATTACGAAGAAGCGGTAAAAGATGGTGCTACTGCCTTGTTTGGAGAAAAATATGGAGATTATGTTAGAGTTATAACTTTTGACAAAGAATACTCTGTTGAATTATGTGGAGGTACACACGTTAGAGCTACAGGCAATATAGGGTTCTTTAAAATCATATCAGAAACGGCTATTGCCGCTGGAATAAGAAGAATAACCGCTATATCTTCTTCAAATGCAGAAAAATATATTAATGATAATTTAAAGACGTTAGACAGTATCAGGGAATTATTTCAAAATCCTAAAGACGTCTTAAAATCAATAATCAATATTATTGACCAAAACAATCAGCTAACAAAACAATTGGATTTGTTCAAACAAGAGAAAATTAAAAACTATGCAAATACGCTTCTGGATAAAGTAAAAAAGCATAACGACATTAATTATATTATAGAAAACATTGAAGTCGAATCTATTGATTCTCTAAAAGATATTGCATACAGCTTAAAAAGCAAAACGGATAAATTATTTTGTGTGCTAACTTGTGAAAATGAAAATAAAGCATCTTTAGTTATTATTATTTCAGAAGAATTAGTAATTTTGCACAAATTAAATGCCTCAACCTTAGTGAAAGAACTTGCAAAAGAGATTAATGGAGGAGGAGGAGGACAGGCTTATTTTGCTACCGCAGGTGGAAAAAAGCCAGAAGGAATTAATAATCTATTAAACAAAGCAAAAGAATTTGTTTACAATATTAAATAAAAAAAATGACAGGATTAGTAGCTATTGTAGGACGACCAAATGTAGGCAAATCTACATTATTTAACCGATTAACAGAATCAAAACATGCAATTGTGCATGAAAGCCCAGGTGTTACACGCGATAGACACTATGGCGATGTATTATGGAATGGAAAATCATTTTCTATTATTGACACGGGGGGTTATGTTATAGGTTCGGAAGACGAATTTGAATTAGAGATAAGAAAGCAAGTAGAAATTGCTGTGGAAGAAGCAGAAGTTATTCTTTTTGTGCTTGATGTAAATGAAGAAATAAACCCTTTAGATGAAGATGTAGCAAGTTTTTTAAGGCGTTCAAAAAGAAAAGTTGTTTTAGTTGCAAATAAAGTAGATAATAATGCTAAAATTGGAGCTGCATCTATTTTTTATAGATTAGGATTAGGTGAAGTATTTTGTATATCATCTTTAAACGGCAGTGGAACTGGAGAATTATTAGACCATGTTGTATCCATTCTTCCTGATATAAAAACAGAAGAAGATGATACAGACATTCCTAGATTTGCAATCGTTGGAAAACCAAATGTTGGAAAATCATCTTTAATTAATGCTCTTATTGGTGAAGAGCGAAATATAGTTACCCCTATTTCAGGAACTACTCGCGATACTATTTATACTCGCTTTCAAAAGTTTGGATTTGATTTTTATTTATTAGATACAGCAGGAATAAGAAAGAAACAAAAAGTAACTGAAAATATAGAGTTTTATTCTGTTATGCGTTCTATTTCGGCAATTGAATATTCTGACGTCTGCTTGCTTTTAATTGATGCTGAAGAAGGATTCAATGCTCAAGACAGAAATATATTTTCATTGATACAACGTAACCATAAAGGAATTATAATATTAGTCAATAAATGGGATTTAATTGAAAAAGGAACTAATTCTGTAAAAGAATACACAGAAAAAATACATGAAGAAATAGCTCCATTCGTTGATGTGCCTATAGTTTTTATTTCCGTTCTTGAAAAACAAAGAGTTATTAAAGCTATTGAAGAAGCTTTAAAAGTATTTAAAAACAGAACTCAAAGAATTAGCACTTCTTCTTTAAACGAATTAATGTTGCCAATTATAGAAGCAACTCCACCTCCTATTCATAAAGGAAAACAAATTTCTATTAAGTTTGTAACTCAAATTCCTACTCATTACCCTTCTTTTGCTTTCTTTTGCAATTTACCTCAGTATGTTAAAGACTCATATAAAAGATTTCTTGAAAATAAATTGCGTAGTAATTTTGACTTAAAAGGAGTACCTATTGAAATTTATTTTAGAAAAAAATAAAAAACATGCTTGTAGAGATGTTATTAACAACATCTCTACAAACTTTATTCTATCCCATCTATAAAAAATTCACCCAATTCCCAAATATTTTGGAACAAAATTGAAAAATAATTTTGCAATCTATTGCATAGATAGCAACTAAAATATTACTCTATTTGTGTCTTGAATAGCCCCACCTAATTACATTGTTGTAAAAATAAAACCCACAAAAAAAATACAAATTAAAGCCCCGTAAATATAAAATTATTCTTAAACACAAAACTCCTATATCTACAAATTAATAAATATTAAATTAACCCAGATTCCGCATTAAGAAAAAATGATTAATTTTGGGTGTTAATTTCTAATGCGTAGCGTTAAACAATTTTTTGCCATGAATATAGAGTTTTCCTTTACAAATAAAGAG
>Ga0209417_1005816_pt1 | contig 13268 bp, 20 predicted proteins | sample RifGroF2_FD_184002 | JGI IMG/M metagenome (GOLD analysis project Ga0209417, IMG submission 184002) | Groundwater microbial communities from Rifle, Colorado, USA - Groundwater F2 (SPAdes) (version 2) | ecosystem: Environmental > Aquatic > Deep subsurface > Groundwater | place: Rifle, Colorado... | reverse complement strand
TCTGTTATTTCCAACTAAAAACTGTGCTATCTCATCCACTGGCTCTGCTGTTGCACTCAATCCTATTCTTGTAAAATTTGGAGATAACTCTTCCAATCTTTCTAGTGCTAAGGATAAATGAACGCCCCTTTTACTTTCTGCCAATGCATGGATTTCATCAATTATCACCCATTTTATACTGCTTAATTTTTCTCTTAGTTTTGGAGATGTTAATACAATTGAAAATGATTCTGGAGTTGTTATTAAGATATGTGGAGATCTTCTGAGCATCTTTGATTTTTCAGACTGGGTTGTATCCCCTGTTCTTACTGCAACTTTGATGTTGAAATCTTTCTTTGATTCTGCTTCCATTTCTTTTAATGGCTGTTCTAAGTTGAAATGAATATCGTTAGATAGGGCTTTAAGAGGGCTTATATATACAGCATAAATCTGATTTTCAAGTAAATCATTCTCTGATAAGGTTATTAATTCTGATAATATTGATGTAAATGCTGTTAAGGTCTTACCTGAGCCTGTTACAGCGCTGACTAAGATGTTTTCTTTATTATGTATGGGAATAATCGCATACCTCTGCGGATCACTAAACCCCTTGAATTTGCTCTTAAACCAGCTCCCAACAACAGGGTTTATAACCTTGAAGACATCTTCATTATCTGCTTTACTTTTTAGATATCCTATCATTTTGCCAAATAATTAGGGGAAGTATAATGGTTTAAAAAAGTATGGATGTAATCAGTTTATGAGTTAGGATGGAAATATTAAAAAACATAGAAATTTGCGAATTAGCCCTGTTTGTTAAAGATAAAAGAATATTAGTAATAGGGGATTTACATCTTGGTTTTGAAGAATCACTGAACAAACAAGGGGTAATGATTCCAAGATTTTTGTTTGATGATATTGTGAGCATCCTGAGAAAAGCTATTTCAAAGACCAACCCCAAGAAGATTGTTATTGTTGGTGATATAAAACATGAGTTTGGTTCTATCTCTGACCAGGAATGGAGGCATGCGCTAAGATTAATCGATTTTCTGAGAGAAAAAGCTGAATTAACCATCATCAAGGGAAATCATGATATTGTGCTAGAACCAATCACCAAAAAAAGAAATGTGAAAGTAAGAACTTTTTATAAGGAGGGCAGCATACTATTTGCGCATGGCGATTTTGTTGTTAATGAGAAGACTGATGTTATTATCATTGGACATGAACACCCTGCTGTTAGTTTTAAGGAAAGACCAAGCCAGAAGTATAAATGTTTTTTGAAAGGCAAGTACAACAAAGCGGATTTGATTGTAATGCCCTCATTTAACACCCTTGTTCCAGGATCTGACATTACTAAAAGAGATTTCTTAAGCCCTTATCTGGAAAAGGCCAAAGACATTGAAGTGTATATTATTGAGGATAAAGTGTATAGATTTGGTAAATTAAATAAACTAATCTTTTAGAACTACAACGTTGGTCATACCTCTTCTTTTCCTTTCTACAAAACCTTTTCCTTCCAATCTGTCTATAATCCTAGTCATCTTAGCTTTTCCAAATCCTGTTTTTTCAATCAAATCTGACTGGAATACTGCTTTGTTGGATTGTATCAGTTCTAAGACCTGTTTTTCCTCTTCTTTTAGATCAGAAAGGTCTAGCTTCTTTTTGGGTATCTTTTTTTCAATTGTTCTGGTTTTAAAGATAAATTCCTTTTGGGGCTTTGAGAATACCAAAGCAACAGATACTATGATAAGCAATCCTATAACCCCCAAAGCAAGATAAGTTTGTTTTGATATCGCTTCATACATAGGGCATGACAAACCGTGTTCCAGAGAGCATGTTTCATCGACAAAGCTTTTCATTGTTGAATTAAATAACAGGATTAATATCATAATTAATATTGAAACTCCAAACAGTAAATATCCAACATACTTATTTTCCATAATATAACCCAAAAAAGCCCTATTTAAGAAGTTTTCGCTATTGAAACTAGTTTCACAAAAGTGCTTTTATAGTTTTGAATTATTAGAAAATGCATGGAAAATAAGAATCATGAAACAATAGGGAAGACCAACACTGAATTTTACGTGCAATTAGGAATTATTGCTATATTATTATTAGTGATAACTTTTAATGCAGGTAAAATTTACTCATCCTCTGAAGTAGGAGGATTTACGACAGGGATAGCTGCTGTTTCTGCTTCGGAAATTATTCCTAAAGGAATTCCATCAGTTTATGGAAAGGAGATGGGGGTTTCCTACGACGATGTTTCGCCGAATAACCCTGTGCTTGCAGATGCAACTATTGCTAAATTAACGCAGTATGAAGATATGCAACTTAATTCAGAGCAAATGGATAGATATATTAAAATAGGCTCAAGCATAAGCTGCGAGTATTGCTGCGGTGCAAAAGCAATAATCTTTTCTAATGGTGAAAGAGCTTGCGGATGCGCACATAGCTATGCAATGAGGGGACTGGCAAAATATTTATTGACAAAACACCCTGATATGGCTGATGAGGAAATTCTTAATGAATTAGGAAAATGGAAAGTTCTTTTCTTTCCGGGAGTACACGAGCAGAAAGCCCAAGTGCTAGAAGCTAATGGAATAGACTCAACAAATTACATAAATTTGGCAAGCAATTTATACAGGGGAATTGAGCAAGGGCAAGCAGCAAATTCAGGCGGAATGGTTGGAGGATGCTAGATATTATTTCTTGCATCTTTTTCCCTTTTTAAAAATGGAGGAAAAATGGAATGCTGTGAAACAAAAAATAATAAAGGATGCTGCAAGGACATGGATAAATCGGGTTTTTTCAATAAACAAAAACCATCTAAAAAATTGAAGGGGGCTAAAAGAAAATGAGCAAGAAAATAGATACAAGAATGATTCTATGGGGAGCAATAGGTGTGCTTTTTGTTGCTGCATTAGTTTTAACTTTCAGAGCAGGTTTAGGAAATGTTGAAGCTGCACAGACAATAACAGATATATCAAGAAGCGTAGCATCGCCTGGAATGGTCGGGGGTTGTTGAATGGAAATAAAAAGGAATACATTGATGATTGTAGCTATAGGTACATTGTTTTTAATAGCGCTTTTTTTGACATACCAAGCATCAAGTATAACTGGAAACACAACAAGCAGTAATGCAATCGATACAAGAGGTTGGACCGATAATGAAATAATGAATTATGAAATGCACGGAACAATTCCTGCAAGAGCTCAGGGCGGTTCATCAAGGGGATTAACAGGATCAGGCATGGTCGGAGGATGTTAGGTTAAAATGGTCAAAAAAACATTTCTTATTTGGGGAATGATAATTGTAATTTTTTTAGGAATCATATTTTTTGCTTTTGGAAGCAAGAATGTAAGCAGCTTTGAAGCTGTTAATAATTTTGAGGGGGATATAGTACTTTATAAATCTGGAAGCTGCGGTTGTTGTGGGGTATATTCAAGTTATTTTAAAAGTAAAGGAAATTCTAAAACAAATGTTGTTGATTTAGAGGATCTTCAAGCAATAAAAAGAAAATACGGAATTCCAAGTACTATGGAAAGCTGCCACACAACTGTCATGGGTAATTATTTTGTTGAAGGTCATATCCCTTTAGAAGTTGTTAACAAATTATTAACTGAAAAACCAGATATCAAAGGTATAGCAATGCCTGGAATGCCTAATGGAAGTCCTGGAATGCCCGGAGTAAAAAGAGGGGATTTTGTGATTTATGCTATTAATAATGATGGGAGTTATGCAGAATGGATGAGATTGTAAGATGTCAAAAAAAATTATTTTATTTTTATCAGGGATATTTACTCTATTCTTAACTCCAAGAGTAATGGCCCATTGTCCTCTTTGCACAATAGGTGCTGGAGCAGCTGCTGCAGGGGCTGTTTGGCTTGGCGTAAGTAAAATAGTTGTTGCATTATTTATAGGGGCTTTTGCCATGTCTATGGGTATGTGGTTCTCAAGGGTTATAGGAAAAAGATGGAGCTATATTCCCTTTCAGAATATTTTTGTAAGTATAGCCATTTTTGCACTTACTGTATGGCCTTTAATACCAATATTCAAGAGCATTGGACCCTTGTATCTTCCGTTTATTGGTGAATATGGAAAGACGTATGCATTTGATTATTCACTTGTTTCAGCTTTAATGGGGGGATTAATCGTTTTTATTTCTCCAGGGTTAAGTAAAAAAATAACTGAAATAAGGAATGGAAAATTAATACCTTTTCAAGGTATTGTTTTAACACTTTTGATATTAATAATAGTAGGAGGAATTGTTCAACTTGTTATTTAAAATGAATCTCTTCAGTGTTTTATTATTAATAACCGTATTATTTTTTATCTTTCTCTTAATTAAACCAATTTTTAAGAAAAATAAAATATGCGTGATTTGTGCCAGTGTTTTTATTTCTTGGGCATTTTTTTTAATTTTGTACTGGTACGGGAATTTTTTAGACAAGACGATCCTGGCAATTTTAATTGGAGAAAGCACGCTTGGAATTTTTTATTTAATCGAGAATAAGATAAAGGAAGAGCTTAAACTATTTGGACTGCCTTTTCTTTTGACTTTAATCTTAATTGGATACACTTTAATTGAAGGACTTAATTACTCTTTTAATGTTTTATATTTTTTAGTTTTAATCTGGGGATTATTTGCTATTATTTATTCTTTTAAAGATAAAGGAAAACTAGGAGATATTGCAAGAAAATTAGTCGAGTGCTGCAAAAAATGGTGAGAAATAATTCAGTCTTGTATGGTGTATTATCTGGAATTGGATTGTTGCTGTTCTATCTTATAATTGTAAGTACCTTTCAAGGGATAGAGTTTGCTTTCCTGAATTTAAGAAGCATGTGGTATTTGATTTTTCCTTTAGCCATTGGATTTGGAGTGCAGATTGGCCTTTATACTGCTATAAAGCACACAGCACAAATAACAGGGACAGTCGCTGCTACTGGAGCAATTTCAGGAGGATCAATGGTTGCTTGTTGTAGTCATTTTTTATTACAGGTTATTCCATTGATAGGAATATCAGGCTTAGCAGTGACTTTAACAAAGTATCAGGCATGGTTTTTAGGTATTGGCATATTGTCTAATATAATTGGGATAACCTTATTAATAAGGCATAAAAATAAAATGGAGGATGCAAAAAAATGAATTATAAACATAGTAAAAAAGTAGGGGGTTTATGAAATGGATAAACAAATTATCATGTATATCATAGCGGGAATACTCGTCATTGGGCTTTTGGTTTTAACATTTTTTCCAGGGAGTATTCAGGCATGGAAAGATTCCGGGAAGTCAACAGAAGAAAAATGCAACCCTGCTCCGGGGTATACTGAAGAATCTTGGAAAGAGCATATGAGCCACCATCCAAGCATATATAAAGATTGTCTGACATAAATATAAAGGGGGGTGTAAAATGGATACTAAATTGAAGATAACTAAAGTAGCAAACAGCCTGGCAGTTACTGCAGCCATTGTTTACTTGGTTTGCATATTTGCTGTATGGATTGCTCCTGGACTGACTGCAACATTAGGGAGTTACTTGTTTCACGGGATAGATATAAACAATCTTGTTGTTACAAGAAGTTTTAGCTATTCATTAGTCAGTTTAATTACAGGGACTATTATTAGCTGGCTGATTGGTGCTTTGTTTGCAATGGTTTATAATAAGTTTAGATAGTGAAATACTGTGTAAATAACTGAAACTAATTTCACAGAATAGCTTATATATTAAACTTATGCTTATATATTAAACTTATATAAAATTTAAAATGTCATTCAAAGAATTCATGAAATCATTGTCAAACGACGGTGTGGAAGGAGAGATAATAAAAACAGTTTTTGTATCTTTAATAACATCCTTTGCAATATTTGGATTATTATACCTCTTAAAATTAAGATATGTAGAAAATTTCATTCCAAAATATGGGTTTTATTTATTTTTTGCAATACTGAGCTACTCTTTGATATTGCCTTCGATAAGACAAGTTAGAGCATATAAAGAATTCCCATGCATGACCGGGATGATGATAGGAATGACAATTGGTATGATATCTGGTTTTTTGGCTGGATTTTATATAGGTTCGACAAACGGCATGTTTTATGGGAGTATTTTTGGAATGTTAATAGGAATAATCTTTGGGGGATTAAACGGAAAATGCTGCGGGATAATGGGCTTTATGGAAGGCATAACTGCAGGATTTATGGGGGGGTTGATGGGGGCGATGACAGCCATAATGATGCTTAATGATAATCTAAAAGCAGCCGGAGTTATAGTTTTTCTCGTATCAGCAGTTATTATGATTGGGTTGAATTTTATGGTATACAAAGAAACAAGAAATGAAGAGAGAAAGCATAAGGATAGTGAGTTTTTTATAATTGTATGGAGTTTTGTACTTACAACAATTACTATTTTGATAATGGTATTTGGGCCAAGGAGCGTGCTTTTGCAATGAAAGAAAATATAGAAATTAAAAAGTCTACTTTATATATGCTTGGAATTATTGCAATAGTGATTTTTGCAGGGTTTTTTATTTTAAGAAATGGTGAAAATAGCAATAAAGAAATTGCTGGAAATGTTGCTGCAGCTAATGAAGGAGAGATACAAAAAGTAGTTATAGGATTAAAAAATTACAATTATTACCCAAATACTATCAAAGTAAAAGTAAACCAGCCAGTAAGCATAAGCTTAGATAAAACTGTTTCTGGCTGTTTAAGAGATTTTACAATAAGGGATTTTGGGATTAGGAAATATTTAAAGACTCCAGAGGATACTGTTGAATTTACACCTAATAAAAAAGGGACTTATACTTTTGCCTGCAGCATGGGTATGGGAACAGGAACAGTAATAGTTGAATAAAGGGGGGTAAAAATATGAAAAAAATAATGTTGTTATTATTGGTTTTATTAACCGTATCATTGATAACAAATGTAAATGGAGAAGAAGATTTTACGAAAGCTGAAAGCTTAATAAAATCAAGAATTGCCTGTGATGACATGACTAATGATCAATTGGAATCAATAGGGGATTATTATATGGAACAAATGCATCCTGGAGAAAGCCATGAGCTTATGGATAACATGATGGGTGGAGAAGGCTCTGAATCTTTAAAACAAGTGCATATCAACATGGCAAAACGGCTTTACTGTAATGAGAATGTTTATATCGGTTATGGAATGATGAGTTCTGGTAGTATGATAAATATGATGATGGGTAATTACCCAGCGAATTATGATTATAGCAATTATGGCTACTGGAACATTTTCTGGATATTGTTTTTTGTGGCAGTTATTTTTTTAATAGTGTGGATTATTCACAGATTTGGAATAAAAAATACTGCCTTAGAGACCCCTCTCGATATTTTGAGAAAGAGATTTGCTAAGGGAGAAATAACAAAAAAAGAGTTTGAAAACATGAAAAAGGAAATGGAGGAATGATATTTATGGAAGAAAACAAAAATGTTTGGGTCTGGGTTCTTGCAGCTGTAGCATTGCTTTTCCTGTTCGGCAGTTTTGGAATGGGTGGCTACGGCATGATGGGCTTTGGAATAGGATTCGGATTCCTCTTTATGTTGTTTTTCTGTGGAGTATTAATATGGTTGGTTGTTGCTCTTATCAATGCAGGTCAATCGGGCAAGAAAGATGAATATCCCTCAATTATACTTAAAAAAAGATATGCTTCCGGGGAAATATCAAAAAAGCAGTATGGGGAAATGAAAAAAGAACTGAAGTGAGGTATGACAATGAAAACTGATGATTTTGCATATATTGTTGAAACTAAAAAAAACTTTGAAGATGCAGTTGTTTCTGTATTAAAAGCTGTTGAACAAAAGGGATGGGTCTTATTCCAGATTTATGACGTCAAGGAAAGACTAGCTGCAAAGGGTTTTGAACAGAAACCATTAAAAATCATTGAAATTTGTTCAGGAAAATATGCAAATCAATTTTTAAACAAAAACAGGCTCACTTCACTTTGTATGCCCTGTAAAATTAATGTTTTGGAGGAAAATGGAAAGGTAAAGATTGCGGGAATGAAGCCAACTATGATTTCGCAGTTCTTTCCGGAAGTTAATAAAAAGGAAGCAGAAGAAGCCGAAAAGGATGTTAAGGAAATCGTCAATAATGCAAAATAAACAATCTTAAAAAGAAGGAGTTAAGATGAAAAAATTAAAATTAACAATTGAAGGAATGCACTGCGCTTCATGCGCATCAAATATAGAAAAATCTTTGAAAAAAGTTTCCGGGGTTAATGATGCAAGAGTTAGTGTCATGACCAAAAAAGGATTTGTAGAAGCTGAAGATGGGGTTTCTGATAAGGATCTGGAAAAAGCAGTATCCAGAGCTGGGTATAAACTAATAAAAATAGAATAAAATGGACCATAATCACGAAGAAAAAATTGAAGATAGCGAGATAAAAAGCTGGAAAACAAAATTAATCTGGAGCTGGGTATTTACAATTCCAATAGCTTTTATTATGCTTCTTGAAAGAATACTTGATCTTTCTATTGTTGAAATGCCGTATCAGTCAATTTTAATCTTAATATTAGCCTTTCCAGTAGTTTTCATTTTTGGATGGCCGACAATAAAAGCAGGCATAAGAGGATTGGTTACATTTTATTTTAACATGGACTCTTTAATCTCTTTAGGAACGGTAATCGCATATTTGACAGGGTTAATTGCATTTACAGATGTAATACAGGATTATTCCGGTGTTGCGGCAATGATTATGGCTTTCTTTACTACTGGGAAATTTGTTGAGGCACAAGCAAGAGGCAGATCTTCTCAGGAGATAAGAAAACTCCTTGAATTAGGGGCAAAAACTGCAAGAATCGTAAAAGGAAATAAGGAATATGATATTCCAATATCTGAGGTTCAGGTTGGAGATATATTATTAATCAGACCAGGAGAAAAAATACCTACAGATGGAATTGTAATCAAGGGAGAGAGTTCTGTTGATGAATCAATGGTTACTGGAGAATCATTACCTGTAGAAAAATCAAAAGGGGTGAATGTGATAGGGGCCACAATAAACCAGGATGGTATTCTGTATGTCAAAGCTATAAAAGTTGGGAAAGATACCTTTTTAGCACATATCATAGAATTGGTTGAGGAAGCACAGGGAACAAAGATTCCCATTCAAAAACTTGCGGATAAGATAACTAGCATTTTTGTTCCGGTAATCTTGATATTATCAGCATTAACTCTTATCAGCTGGGTTTTATTTACAGGAGATATAAGCAGATCTTTAGGAGTTGGAATAGCTGTTTTAGTTATTGCCTGTCCATGCGCTTTAGGCTTGGCAACACCAACAGCTTTGATGGTCAGTTCTGGCATGGGAGCTAAAAGGGGAATTTTAATCAGGAAAGGAGAGGCAATTCAAACAATGAAGGAAGTTAATATAGTAGTATTTGACAAAACAGGAACAATAACAAAAGGAAAACCAGAGGTTACAGATATAAACACAATAGAAGGCGTAAAAGAAAAAGAATTACTAAGCATTTCTGCCAGTTTAGAAAAACTTTCTGAGCATCCAATAGCAAAAGCAATTGTTAACAGGGCTTCTTTAAAGAATTATAAGAAAGTAATTGGATTTAAGGTATTAAGAGGAAGAGGTGTTGAGGGGAAAATCGGGAAAAATACAGTAGTTATTGGAAACCAGACTTTAATGAAAGAAAGGAAGATAAGATTTGAAAAAATAGCTAGATCAATAGAGAAATTTGAAGGAGAAGGAAAAACAACTATGATCGTGACAGTAAATAAAAAAGCTTTGGGGGTAATTGCAGTAGCAGATTCTGTAAAAGAAGATTCAAAAGAAGCGATTAGGAAGCTGAATAGTTATGGGTACAGAACAGTTATGATAACAGGGGATAATGAAAGGACAGCAAAAGCAATAGCTGACCAGGTGGGCATTAAAGAAGTGATAGCGAATGTGCTACCTGAAAATAAAGCGAAAAAAGTTGAGGAATTACAAACTTCCGGGATGGTTGCATTTATAGGTGATGGAATAAATGATGCTCCTGCCCTTAAGCAAAGCAATGTTGGAATAGCAATGGGCACTGGGACAGATATAGCTATTGAATCCGGGGATATTGTTCTTGCAAATGGCTCTCTTATTGGTGTTGTTCAGGCAATTAACTTATCAAAGGCAACTTTTAGAAAGATAAAGCAGAATCTTTTTTGGGCCTTTGCCTACAATGTTATAGCTATACCCTTAGCAATTGCAGGAGTTTTACATCCTGTTGTAGCAGAGATTGCAATGGCATTGTCCTCCATTACAGTTGTGTCAAATGCAAATTTATTAAAGAAAAAAAAGATAGATTAAGATAGGATAAGGCAGTGAATTAGATGCGTTCAAAAGTTTTAAATATCCTTGGTTTTTAATAAATAAAAAGAGGATGGTAAATAACAAGTTTGGAAAGTACACTTTTGTAATTCTTCTACTTTTAATACTTTATATCTCATTTTTAATTGTTAAACCGCTATTGCCTTATATAGTGCTGGCTTTTGTGTTAGGATCTGCTATGTATCCTTTAACTAAGGGGTTTAACCAGAGAATAAAAAACAAAACTATTGTGGCTTTCATTATGATCCTTCTTGTCCTTGTGATTCTTATTCTCCCTTTAAGTTATACGGTTGGAAACCTTATAAACCAGGCGTCAGGCGTTTACAAGAGTTTTGATCCTCAGATTATAGATAAAATCTCAGATTACTTATCAGGAGTTTCAGGCAAGGAGGTGGATGTTAATGCTTATCTGATAAAATCCATTTCAGAAATAAGAAACTATATCATCAGTTCTATTCCTGAGTTCATAGAGTCTATATCTGGAATGGTTCTTGGATTGTTTGTTATGTTCTTTACGCTGTTTTACATAGTGAGGGATGGAGAAACAATAAAGAAAAGTCTAAGTGACTTGGTTCCTTTAAATGATGAGTATAAGACTAGACTGATAGAGGATATAGATAAGGTTACCAGAGGGGTGATAAACGGGCAAGTGTTAACGGCAGTGATACAAGGAATAGTAGGAGGACTTGGATTCTTCATCTTTGGTGTACCTAACCCTATTTTTTGGGGCTTTATTATGGTGATTTTGGCAATAATTCCTTTACTTGGGACTGCTATGATATGGGTGCCTGCTGGGATTATAGAGTTGATGTCAGGAAATTATGTCTCTGGTGTTGGGATTTTGCTTTTTGGAGCAATTATTGTTGGCAATTTAGACAACTTGTTAAGACCCAGATTAATCAGCGGAAAAACTAAAGTACATCCAGTAGTCATCTTAATAGGTTTTTTAGGCGGGTTGAAATTGATGGGGATAATAGGATTTATAGTTGGGCCTGTTATTTTAGCAATCTTACTTACTCTTATAAGGTTTTATAACAGAGATTTGAAAAGTTTTTAGAATGATTCAATATCTTTAAAAGTAGAATATCTTAATTTTTGTTATGATTTCGCTAGGGATTGAGAGCACTGCACACACTTTTGGTATAGGTATTGTAGATGATAAGGGCAGAGTTTTAGCTAATGCTAAGGATATGTACAAAACAGAGAAAGGTGGTATTTTACCAACTGAGGCTAAAGAGCACCATTTAAAGTTAAAGAATGAAATATTAGAAAAGGCTTTGAAAGAAGCTAAATTAAGAATTGAAGATATGGATATAATCTCTTTTTCTCAAGGTCCTGGCTTGCCTCCTTGTTTAGTTGTTGGAAAGAATTTTGCTAAAGAGTTGGCTTTGAAACATAAAAAACCATTAATTGGAGTTAATCATTTAATTGCCCATCTTGAAATAGGAAAGGTGTTAACAAAAACAAAAGATCCTGTGTTTATATTAGCAACAGGAGCCAATACACAAATAATCGCGTTTGAAGGAGGGAAATACAGGGTGTTTGGAGAGTGTTTGAGTATTGCTGTAGGAAATGCTTTAGATAAATTTGGAAGAAATATTGGACTAGGATTTCCTGCTGGGCCTAAAATAGAAGAGCTGGCTAAGAAAGGCAAATATGTTGAGCTGCCCTATGTTGTTAAGGGAATGGATGTTGAATTTTCAGGCATTGTCACTCATGCTGCTAATTTATATAAAAAAGGAGCTAAGAAAGAAGATTTATGCTTTTCAATTCAGGAAACAATATTTTCTATGCTAACTGAGGTTGCTGAGAGAGCTATGGCGCATACTGGAAAAAAAGAATTACTTTTAATTGGAGGTGTTGCTGCTAACAAAAGATTAATTGAAATGCTAACTATTATGTGCAGGGAAAGAAAGGCTAAATTTTATGTTGTTCCTGTTGAATATAGTGGTGATCAAGGTGTTATGATTGCTTGGACTGGAATTTTAGAATATAAAAGAAATAAAAAATATTATAGTAATCTAGATATTAAAAAAGTTGATATAAACTCTAATTGGAGGATAGATGATTGATAAAATAAAACATGTTAACAAACACAATAATGTTTAAATAATTCTATGATAATATAAAAATATGAATGTTCCTGAACAGATAGATTATTTAGAGCCAGAAACAAGACAGAGAGTATTGCTTCTTTTGGCAGAGACTGCTAGTGAAAGAGCGAGGCATTTAGGTGATAAATCAGAATTAACAGGATTAGCAAGGAGAGTAGAGGAAAATGCTAGATTTGGAAGTGCCAAACTATTTTTAGAAACAAGAAGATTTGTATATGCTGAAGAATTATTCTTAAACGATAATAGACATTATTGGGCAACAGAAGCAGCAAGAATGCAAGGGGAGCAGTTGAGGCAGGAAGAACATTTTTTAAGAGCAAGAGAACATTTTAGGGTATCATTAAACAGAAGAGAAGCAATGCCTTGTCCGGCAGTTTTTCGTATGGCAGTAGAATTATATCCTAAGGCTGATTTAGAAGGTTTATTCTTACCTTTAACGGGTCTGTATGGGGGAGATATACCTTTATTAATAAACGTCTTTCTTGCAAACGAATTTGGAAGGACTGGTGAAGTAGAAATAATTTATCAGGGAAAGAAAAGAGAGTTGGTTGAAGCAGAAAATGTAGATATTTCATTTGAGGATGATACTGAAGATCATGAAACCGCAGAGGGAGCTGAACCCCCATTGGATGATGACTATGAAGCTCATGCAGAACATTATATGTATGTAGAAGGTTTAAGAAGTGAATACGCAGAATTATGTGAAACTCTTGGAAGATTTGATGAGGCAATAGACCATATCTTAGCTGGAATGTTAAATCATCATATTTTACTACATGAACCTTTTGCTACTGTTGTAGAAAGAAGAGATGATAGGGATGGAATTTATGAAAG
>Ga0209417_1005814_pt1 | contig 13269 bp, 12 predicted proteins | sample RifGroF2_FD_184002 | JGI IMG/M metagenome (GOLD analysis project Ga0209417, IMG submission 184002) | Groundwater microbial communities from Rifle, Colorado, USA - Groundwater F2 (SPAdes) (version 2) | ecosystem: Environmental > Aquatic > Deep subsurface > Groundwater | place: Rifle, Colorado... | reverse complement strand
TAATATTGATGTCCTAGAAATAATGGATAACGTCCATAGCTAAATTATTCATCAAAAAACAGGCATTTATGCCTGTGTTTTTTATTAAAAATTGTGAAACTACTGTTATTTGCGCGATCGCGTAAATAACAGAGGAATTATATTTTGTTTATTTTTATTTATTTTATTGAATCAAGAAATTCTTTAATTATTAGCGCGTTTTGCGGAGTTGAAGAAGCGAGCATTTTTTCTCCTAAATCTTTGGCTTTTTCTTTTTGGCCATACGCGCTAAATGCTTTGGCTAAAGTTAATTGAAGCTGGATATCTTGCGGATTAAGCTTAATTGCGGCTTCATAGGCAGGGATTGCTTTTTCGTATTCTTTGAGTTGGTCATAAGTTTGCCCAAGGAAAAAAAGAGTTGTTAAGCTTTGTTCATAGCCGAGAGTTATTGCTTTTTCCATATTTTCTTTTGCTAAATCATATTTGCCGGCGTAGTGATAAGTTATACCAAGAAACCACCATCCCGCGGAAAGCCGTTCGTTTAAACGGATTGTTTGTAAGGCGTAATCTCTAGCTTGATTAAGATCTTGAGCTAAGATTCGGTTTATAATTAATTTATAATAAAATTGAGGGGTTTTGGGATATATTTCCAGCAATTTTTTTATTGTTTTTTCCCCCTTATCTAAATAATAAGCATCGCCCGAAGATCCCAGGGTATTATAAATATCAGTTAGATTTAAATAGTAGTCATAAAATAACGGCATTTTTTTAATTTGTTCTTCTAAATATTCGGCAAGCGATTTTAAGGTTGCCAATCTTGTATTAAGGGTGATCTGGGGCGAATTTATAGCATTAATAAAAATTGGCGGAAGAATTTTTCCAGTTTCCGGATTGGCGAATGTGTTGGCGCTCGTTGAAAGTTTAAAATTTTCCATGGCGAATTTTATTGTTTCATCGTTATTAGCGTTTAAATTTTGACCGGCCAGAATTTGTTGCGAGCGGATGCTATTTTTAGAAGCAATAAGCGGCTTTAAGTTTCCGAGCCAAAAGGAAAAAATAATTAAAATTATTGCTACCCAAACCGCAATAATCGGCCATGAAGAAAAATTATTTTTGGCTTGAGGCGGGCTTATTGGCGTGTTTGGTTTCGAGATAAAATAAATAAGCCCCAAAATAATAAAAAACATCAAATAGGAAATTGGCATGTCAAAAAGGACAATGTTTTGGACAAAATAGGCGCCGAGCAGGGAAGACGCCATAAGAATGACAAATAGTCCATCTTTTCTTTTTTGCCAAAGAACAATAATTGCGGCGACTAAAATAAAAAGATAAGACAATAAGCCCAATAACCCGTTCATAACCAGCAAATCAATAAATTTATTATGCGCCCGATCAAAGGTTTCTCCGCTGTAGGTAAAAAATGAAGGGTTCATATGCTTGTTAAACGCGACATAATAATTTTCCGGTCCCCAGCCAAAAACCGGTTTTTCCAAAAAAGCCGCTATGCCTATTTTCCACGACATTACTCGGATTCTGCCAGTATCTTTTTGAAAGGATATATCTGTAAAGCGGTTCAAAAGCGGCTGATTTTTTATAAATTGGGAATTTCTAGTGGAAAAAAGCGCGCCGCTTGCCGCGATAATTAAAATTAATAAAATAAAAATATATTTTTTAATTGCGTTTTTTGGCGCAAGAAATAGATAGCCAATTAAAAATATCAGTATTCCAATAAGGAGTCCGATAACAGCTCCGCGGGTTTGGGTAAATAATAAAATTATTAATTCAAAAAATATAACAGCGCCATACCAGATTCTTTGGTAAATATTTTTTCGCTGAATAAGCAAAAGCGCCGCAAAATATAAATTTGCCAAAAGATATGTTGCCAAAAAAGCGGAATTGCCTAATGTGCCGGATAAGCGTCCGCTATACGGATTAAAAAATAGACCAAATTGTTGGCCAAGAGAATAAAGCGATATGATAAAGCTGGCAATAATTGAAACATCCAAAATTTGCAACCAGGACTTGCCGCTTTTTATTGTTCCGCCCACGATAAAAAAGAAAATAAAAAAATGGGCTAAATTAAAAAGCCCGTCCATTCTTTCTTGCTTAGACCAAAAACTATAGTGAGGATCAACGCTAAAAATTGTGCTCAGAGTTAAAGCCGCAAAAAAAGCGGCTAATGCCCAAAAAAGAAGGTTAAAATTTGGAATATAGGCGCTTAGCGACCCAGTCCGGCGATAAGAAGCGTAAAGAAGCCAGACATAGCAAGCGGCCATTACCTCAATTAAGATTTGGATGAAAAGCGCTTTGCCGAAAACATAAGGGAATAATACGGGTGAAAAAATAATAAGCGGAGAAAAAAGAATTAAAAAAATCAGCCACTTGATGGTTTTTTTAAGAAAATTTTCAGTTGCTAAATAATCCATATTTTCATTATAATATAATTTTTATTATTTTCAAACCCTTGTCAGATAGCGTTAAAATCTATATACTATTAATTAAATTACCGGTTATCAGTTTTTAAATTTACTATTTTATAATCACTAATTATTATTTTATCCGCCCATAGCTCAGTTGGTAGATCCGCCAACTGGCGGACTTTTAAGCCAGTTTTTAAAATATGTTTTATGTATATGTAATTTGGAATAAACAACGCGAGAAGATATATGTTGGTTATACTGGGAATTTAAAAAGTCGACTGGATCGTCATAATAAATTACTACCCACCAGAAGCAAATCTTTTACTTGTAAAAATAGTGGAAATTGGAAATTAATTTATAGCGAAAATTTTAAAATACGGAAAGAAGCAATGATACGAGAAAGACAGTTAAAAAGCTGCCAGGGACGAAAGTTTATTAGAGATATTATAGTAAGTAAATTTAAAATTTAAGCATATCCACCTCTTTGTCCGCCCATAGCTCAGTTGGTAGAGCAACGGCCTTTTAAGCCGGCGGTCGCAGGTTCGATCCCTGCTGGGCGGACAAAGGGGTGGATTATATAGCCATAGCTTAGTTGGTAAATCCGCCAGCCGGCGGGCTGAAGAAAGATTTAAATATTCAGCTGGGGAAATTCTTGTTAAAAAAATAATTTATATAAAGTTGGAGGGAACATGAAAATTGAAATAATTGCTGCGCCTGTTGGTCCAGCGCCTGAAGAATTCAGGAAAGCGTGGATAGGAATTGTTTTGACCGTAGGCGTTGTTTTCTATTTACCTCCGTGCGGTTGCCCCTTTTTATTTGAGGAAGTTGAAAATATTGAACAGGCAAGGGAATTGGGGTTTTTAAATACCAGCCCTAATGCTTTGCCAGCGTTTATTGTTCCTTTGATTCCCGCAATGCAGAAACTCGCGGCCAGAAGCAAGGAGGCTGTGCGTTGGTGGGAAAATCGCTGGGAGGAGAAAGGGGAGATAAAAACTGAATTTGATGTTTTTCTTTTCCGCAAAGATGCCTGCCGCATTGTGTAAGAATTCGCTACGAGGCCCGTCCTCGTAGTTTTTTATTTGGGCAAAAGAGTTAATTATCCACAGCTGGGGAGTGGATTTTTTTATTAGGGTGGTATAATAAAAATATGCGTATAAAAGACATTGCGAGGGGAGGTGAAAGTGTATGATTACTCAAACTTGGGCTGACGTGACTGTTCAGTCTTTCCAGCTTCTTTGGGGCGGTTTTATAAACTTTCTGCCAAAATTCCTCGGCGCGGTTATTGTATTTCTAATTGGCTGGGCAATTGCCATTGGCTTGCAAAAATTATTTGAACAAATTTTCAAGGTTTTGAAAATTGACCCGTTTCTGGAAAAAATGGGCGTTGGCAAGGGATTGGAAAAAGCCGGTTTCAAATTGCATACTGGCCGGTGGGTTGGATTGATTGTTAAGTGGTTTTTGGTGGTAGTCTTCTTGATGGCAGCGACTGATATTTTGAATTTAGGCGAAGTTACTGATTATTTAAAGAGCGTTTTGTTTTATATTCCGAATGTTTTTGTTGCGGCTTTAATAATCATTGTTGCTGTTTGGGCGGCTAATGTTTTGCAAAAGATCATCCAGGTTAGCGTTTCCGCCACTAATATTAAAGCGGCAAACTTATCTGGCTCGGTGACTAAGTGGTCAATAACCGTTTTTGGTTTATTAGCTGCTTTAATGCAATTAGGAATAGCCCCTTCATTAATTCAGACAGTTGTAACTGGCTTTGTGGCAATGCTTGCTATTGCCGGCGGTTTGGCTTTTGGCTTGGGCGGGAAAGATATGGCCATGGATATTCTGAATAAATTCCGAAAGGGAGTTGTTGACAGTCATTAAAAGCTAAAAAAGAATATTTGTATTTTTTCAAAAACCCGCCTTTTCGGCGGGTTTTTGTTGCCTTTAGTTATTTCTATATTATTCCTTAAAAAAATACAAAAAGCGCCTTGAATTAAATTATTTGCAATGGGTTAACATTAACAGTCCAGTCGGGCGGAACAATTTGAAGGATTTTATTGCGAAGTTTTAAATCAGTTAATTTTGTTTTTAAAATAATTTGCCAAATGTATTGCCCGTTGATTTTTGGGATAAAGGCCGGCGAAGGGCCGAGAATAGTTGTTAGTTTATAGGTTTTTAGTTTCGAACTTTGTTCAATGGCGCTTATTTGGCGCTTTAATTTTTCTGCCAGGATTTTGGCTTCTTCTTTTGCTTTGTCAGCATTTTTGTTTTGATAGATTAATTTAATCAGTTGGGAAAACGGCGGATAGGAAAATTCTTTGCGGACAGCGATTTCTTCGGCATAAAAAGATTGAAGATTATTTTCAGCGGCAAAGCGGATTGCTAAATTTTCTGGCGAATAGGTTTGCAGAATAAACTCTTTTTTTGACAGAGTTTTTAATTGTGAAATTATTTGAAATGTTCGTTCGTTGGAATGAAAATCAGGCAAATGGAGCATTGTGTCGGCAATCATCATGGCAGCGAGCGGAACGCGAGGCAGTTCTTTATTAAAAAGAATTGATGTTCCAATTAAAACTTGAGTTTTTTTAGAATTGAAATCATCGATAATTTGATGTTCGCTCTGGCGCTGGCAGGAAAGCGGATTTTCTACGGATTCAACTTTCTTTGCAATATCGCTGTCGAGCCGGGTGACTTTTGCTTCGGAAAAAAGTTTTTTAAATTCAATTTCAACTTTTTGCGAGCCAATTCCAAAAAACTTAATTCGCGTGCCCAGGCAATTCGGGCAGACAACCGGAGGAAATTCTTGGTGCCCGCAATGATGGCAGAGAAATTGGACAGGGGAAAGATGATAAACTAGAGGAACATCGCAATTCGGGCATTTAGGCGTATAGCCGCAATCGCGGCACATCAGAACGGTTGAGGCGCCACGGCGGTTGATAAATAAAATAATTTGCTGGTTTTTAGCAAGCGCGATTTTAATTTTTTCTAGCAAAAGCCGGCTGAAAATTGAAAAATTTCCCGCTTTCAGCTCTTCTCTCAAATCAACAAGATTGGTAATTGGCGATTGGGAATTAGCATTTTCATTTTTAAAATTATTAATTATTAATTTCCAATTTTTATTATTTTTATTTTTTTCCGCGAACCATAAAGTTTCAATAGAAGGAGTTGGGCTTTTAAATATTATTTTTGCGTTCCAAGTTTCGGCAAGTTTAGCGGCGACTTCGCGCGCGTGATAGCGCGGAGTCTGGCGAGACTTATATAAATCGCTATGCTCGTTTTCAATAATAATTTCTTTTAAATTTTTAAATGGCGCGAATAAGCCCATGCGGGTGGCAATAACATATTGCGTGTTGTTGGATTTTATTCTAAGCCAATTTTCATAATATTGTTTATCGGTTAAATCACTATGCAAAACAGCATAGTCCATAATTTTATTTTTTTTGGCGATTTTTTCAATAAGAGATATCTCTGGAACAAGTATAAGCTTTTGAATTGCTTGATCCTGCGGTTTGGTGAAATTATTTTGGGATTCGGTGAGATTGCTTCGTCGGCCGCTGCCTCCTCGCAATGACGAAAGCGAGGTCGGGATCATTAATTTAATTATCGCGCCAACCGGGCACCAATAATATTCACTCATCCATTTGGCCAGAGATAATTGATTTTCGCTTATAATTTTTTCAAGGCTTATAACTTTGGCAATTCCCCGCAGTTCGAATTCAGCTTTTCGCAGGGCCATTTTTTGCCCGTCAATTTTTTCAATATCAATAACAACGCCAATTGATTTGCGCTTATGAATGGGAATTGAAACCAGGCTGCCTGCGGAAAGCGCTTGCGCGGAAAAATAGGTTAAAATTTGCGGCGCTAGCAGGGGAATTTTAGTGGCGGGGAGAAGATACAAAGAAAAATTCAAAATTCAAAAGTCAAAGGTTAAAAGTACAGTTCAAAAGTCAAAAGTTTCTATTTTCGCGTTTTGCGATTTTACTTTTGCATTTTGACTTGAAATTTTGCCTTTTGCATTTTGCCTTTTGACTTGTTATGCTGTTCCAATATTATCAATAATTGTGCTAAGATTCAATCTATGCAGCGCAGAATTTTTATTGCAATTAATTTGTCGGAAAATGCAAAAAAAGAATTGCAGAAATACCAGCGAGAATGGGTTGATTTGCCAGTGCGGCTTACTAAAAAAGATAATTTGCATTTTACAATTTTATTCATTGGTTATGTTAATGACGAAAGAATGGTGGAGGTTTGCCGGAATATCCGCGAGATCGCGAAAAAACACCAGCCGTTTGAATTAAATTTTAATAAAATATGCTTTGGCCCTCCGGGAAAATCCCCGCGCTTAATTTGGCTGGAAGGGGAAAAAAGCGAAGAGCTTGTAAGTTTAAAAAGGGATATTGAAAAAATAATGATTGTAAAAGAAAATGACGAACATGTTCTGGCGGATATTGAGCGAGAGCTTAAAATTTTTATTCCGCATATAACATTGGCAAGAATTAGGCAAATTGAATGGAAAAAAATAGCAGCTAGCCCGTTAATTAATAAAAAAGTTTCTATAATTGTTCAGGTTAGCGGTTTTGAGGTTATGGAAAGCGAATTAAAAAAAGGCGGAGTTGAATATACTATTTTAGAGTCTACGGCTTTAACAGGTTGACTAGGATAGTATTTTATGATATTAAGATAAAAAAGCATAAAATATCTGTGTTAATACAGGAGGTGGGATAATGACCACGGGATATGACCCTGAGAAGGACAAAAAAAGCCCAACTGACCTTTGTGTTGTTTGCGGCGATGATACAGGCATCCCGAAGGATGAGCCGGTGTACGCGCGTCCTTTTTATGTTGAAGGGGCGGGTCAGATCTGCGGCGCTTGCGACAAAGAAATTTGCGGAAACGCAAAAATTAGTGGATGAATAATCCTGCCCATTTATTTAAGCGCCAAGCTAAGCTTGGCTTGCGGCCGAGTCTGACTCGGCTTTTTTATTTGGCGCGCTAATGTTAATATATATTTGTGAAAAATAAATTTATTATTTTAATTTTCGCTGGAATAATATTTTGCGCGTTTATCGTATTTTTTAGTTTTCAAAACAAAACAGATAGGATATGTTTTAAAGAAAATTGCTATAAGGTTGAAATTGCGCGAACTCAAGAAGAAAAAGAAAAGGGGTTAATGTTTTGGGAGAATTTGGGCAAGGAGCAAGGGATATTGTTTATAAATAGCGAAGAAAATATTTTTTCTTTTTGGATGAAAAATATGAAGTTTCCTATTGATATTATCTGGCTGAATAATAATTTTGAAGTTGTTTTTATCGAAAAAAATGCTCAGCCATGCGGAGAAAGCGAATGTTTAAATATAAATCCTGAGAAATTAGCGCAATATATTTTAGAAATTAATGCGGGGGAAGCAGATAGAATTGGATTGCAAATAGGCGATAAGGCGCGTTGCGGGGCATTATTTTGCAATGCTATTAAAAATTAATTTTATGAAAAAGAAAATTTATTTTATTGGTATTGGAGGAATTGGAGTTAGCGCTTTGGCTGGCTATTATTTGAGCAGGGGATTTGCGGTTTCTGGTTCCGATTTGAACCAGTCGGCTACGACTAATGCGCTGAAAAAACAGGGAGCGATTATTTTTATTGGCCCGCATCAAGCTGGCAATATTAATAGAATTATTGACTTGGTTATTCATACGGCCGCCGCAACTAAAAATAATCCAGAATTGAAAAAAGCGAAAAGAATTGGAATAAAAACTCAATTATACGCTGAGGCGTTGGGCGATTTAACAAAGCAAATGTTTACAATTGCGATTTCTGGAATGCACGGCAAAAGCACGACAACCGCGATGCTGGCCTTAGTTTTAGAAAAAGCTGGATTAGATCCGACGGTTATTGTTGGGACAAAATTGCGCGAATGGAAAAATATGAATTATCGAGTCGGCAAAAGCAAATATTTAGTTATTGAAGCGGATGAATATAACGCGTCATTTTTAAATTATTGGCCCAAAATAATTGTTTTAACAAATATTGAAGAAGAGCATTTGGATTTTTATAAAGATTTGAAGCATATTATGAAAACTTTCAAAGAATATGTTTCGCATTTAGGGAAAAAGGGGATTTTGGTGGCGAATACAGATGATAAAAATGTGATGAAAATTGCGAAAAGCGCGAAATGCAAGGTGGTTTGTTATTGAATATTAATCGTTTTAATTTACTTTTTTGTGCCGACAAAAAAGTAACAAAAAAACTCTCGCGCTGGCGTAAAATTTTGATAAATTCGGTTTCGCTTCGTTAGATTTGCTATGCACGCCGCCTAACGGCGGCGCCCGGAGGCATAGCACGCAAATCCTTAACACTCAGCTCAACTCGAATTTATTGCAAAATTTTCGCTACGCGCGATTATGTAAATGAATGTTGAATTAAATTTAAAAGTTCCTGGGAAGCACAATATTAGTAATGCATTGGCGGTTTTGACTGTGGCGAAGCAATTAAAAATTCCCGATAAAATTTCAATTAAGGTCTTGAATAATTTTTCCGGTACTTGGCGGAGAATGGAATTCAGGGGCAAAGTTAATGGCGCGAAAATTTATGATGATTATGGCCATCATCCGACAGAAATTAAAGCGACTTTGGAAGGGGCGAGGGAAATGCTTAGCGGTCATTGCGAGGAGTCCCGCTTAGTGGGACGACGCGGCAATCTTATAATTGGTGATAATAATTTTAGATCGCCACGCGCCAGTGGCGCTCGCGATGACGGCAAAAATAAGTTATGGTGTATCTTTCAGCCCCACCAATACCAGCGGACATATAAATTATTTAATCAATTTTTAACAGCCTTTGACGCGGCGGACAAAACAATTATTTTGCCGATTTATAGCGTTGCGGGGCGGGAAAAAGAAAGTATAAAGAAAAAAGTTAGTTCGGAGAAGCTGGTGAAAGCGATAAAAGATGGCCTTCGACGCGCCCCGCTAAGCGGTGCTTGCTCAGGCAGTAAAATACTATACCCTGAACGAAGTCGAAGGGTTTTATATATTGACTCGTTTCAAAAAGCAAAAAATTATTTGGAAAAGAATTTAAAAGCGGGGGATGTGGCAATAGTAATGGGAGCAGGGGATATTAATAAATTAACTGAAATGTTGTTTAAAAATCGTAAAAAATAATTTTTAAAATTGTGTAACGGGTGAGGTATTAAGATTTGAACAATAAAAAACGATCTTTTCAAAGCTTGTTTTTTATTGTAGGATGGAAATATTAAATTCAAGGGGGGCGGAATGGCGCTTGATAATCTGCATGACCTATATGACAGTTTTAATATTTTGGTTATTGAAGATACATTAAAAGGCATGCGGGAAATATGCGCTCGCTTGGTTGCGGAGCGCGAGGGAATACACGGCGCATACCGGTTTTTAGTGGACGAGGAAGGGAAAGCGTATTTATGGATGGTAGTAAAGTCGCCTTTTGGCCCGGGAGTTATTCAGCGCTTGATTAATTTTTCCAGCTGGCAAGAATTGGAAATCCAAGTTGGAAAAGATTGGGTTTTGCAATCAATGGCTGAGGGCTTGCTGGCTAACAGCGTTCATTAGCCGGGGGAGTTATGGGTAAAAAGATTTTAATTTTTGATCCATCCAGGAAATTGCCTAAAATAGGCAATCCGCCTCGCGAAAAAATTTTTCTGGCAACAGCCAAAGCGGATGTTACTCGGTTGGATAATTTGCCGGAAAATATTTTACTAAGGCAAATTCATCGGGAGGCTTTGAAAGAAATAGGAAATTTAAGCGCGGCGATTGAAGATGGCGGAGGGGATCCTATTAATATTAATCTTGAAAAATGGTGGCAAGCGGCTTATCGTAATACGCGAGGCCATATGGAGGCCCATCCGAGCCCAGATTGGCTGGCGGCGTTTCATCGGGGTGAAACAGACGATTAAGAAAGGAGTTCTTTGATGAATAAATTTATTTATAAACGCGGGGGCGCGGCAGATAATTTTGCCTCCGCAATTAATGGGCCTGTAACATAGTGGCAGTGTACCCGGTTTGCATCCGGGGGGCGGGAGTTCGATTCTCCCCAGGTCCACCAAAGTTGATTAGTCGCTTTGCTCAGAGCTTCGCGGTGCGCGCACTATTTGAAATATTTTGATTAGCAGCAAAACATAGCTCAAGAGTTAGAAGTAGCGTCTTGCGAATCCTTGGCAAGGCAGGGCTATAAAATAAAGTAAAATGGTTTTTAATTTCACTCTCATATATTCATATATGAGATTAGTGATAGAATGATATTATTCAATCGGCTTGTCCTAAGCTGGTTTTTTTGTTAGAATGTTTTTAGAATCTGCGATTAGGAGGGGAGATTGATACCTTTTAATGATTTTTCTTTTAATCTGCGAATCACGATTGTCAGAAGGGATTTGATTGAGGCTGCAGCAGTCGGTTTAGTGAGCTACGGAGCTAGCCAGACTAAAGAAATTCAAGAAGCAATTGTTGTTATAGCCGATAGGATTGAAGGTGAGTGGGTTGTTTCTCAAAATGGCGAACTGAAGCAGGGCTTTATTTCCGGCTTACGTCTTCGCGAGGCAGAGATAAATTTAGCGAAAGATGTGTCAGGATTATTAGCTCTTTCCTTGGCGGCAACTGGCGCTGGTAGCGCGCGGCAATCTCTATTATTGCGCTTTAAAGACGGAGATGTTGACGAGTTGTTTGCCAGGCAAGATGGAACAGGGTTTTTCTTTAAGGAAATGTTCTGCCACTGGCTGAGGCGCATTGCGTCATACGAGCATCAGTTTGGAAGAGATTAAATTTACCAGCTTGTTTTAAGCTGGTTTTTTTATTATAATAGGGGAATCATCTGTATTAAGATGTGTATAAGAAGTGTCATTCTCGCGCCGTGCCCTTCCGAATCCGCCAACTGGCGGAGAAGGAAGGAAAGCGGGAATCCAGAGTTCTAGATTCCGGGTCAAGCCCGGAATGACAAAAAGATAGTTTTATCTTTTATTACTGGATTTTGTATCAAGCACGGAATGACAACGGGATATGAACAAGATAATTTTTAAAATTACAGCTTTATTTGTTTTGTTTGTTCTTCTATTTGGTTCAACGCCAGCGGTTTTTGCGCAGGAAATAGCAACAAGCACGGCAATTAGCGCGCCGTCTTCAACGTCAGCAGCTCAAATTATTCCCCGAGTTTACGCGGGCTCGGATGTGCCGCAAATTTTGCCCCGTTCAACCTGGGATAATTCAGCAGATTTGCGCGCGCTTTTAACCTGGATGCCGCAAAATGAAAAATATCCGTCTGATTGGCAGCCAGTCGAGCGAATTGTTTTCCATCATGCCGCAACGCCAACCGTTGATCCTGTTTCAGCAATCCAGAGAATCCAAAGCATCTACCGTTTTCATTCCATAACTAAGGGCTGGGGCGATATTGGCTACAATTATATTATTGACCAGGAAGGGAAAATTTATGAAGGCCGGTATGGCGGAAATGGTTCGCGCGCGGCGCATGTTTTCCGCGATTCAGACCGGTATAATTTTAATTTCGGGACTATTGGCGTTGTTTTATTGGGAACTTATTCTAATGAAGATATGAGCGAGCAGATGTATGATTCTGCCGCGCGCCTGGCTGGCTGGCTGGCAACAATGAATAATCTTGATCCAAGCGCGACTAAAACCAGTTCTATTTGGGATCAGAACGCGAATAATTTTTCAGGAACTTTTACCGGCCTGACGGTTTTGGGGCATAAAAATATTGAAAGCACGGATTGTCCTGGAATGATTAACTTGAATAAAATTCGGCAGTCAGCCTTTGTTTTTAGCCAAAATTATGGAACCTACGCTTATCAGGTGACGGGTATAAACAATGTTTATGGAATTATAAAAGGAGTAAAAAAAGTTTTTAATTCTTTGGCAGAGCTTAACGTTGGCGCCAGCAGCCAATACAGCAAAGTAATTTTAATTAGCAAAGAACAGGTTAATTTATTTTCAGATAATCGATTTTATAAATTTGCCACTGGCTCACTGATAAAAACCGGCGCGGATCCGAAAGTTTATTTTGTCGAAAATGGAAAAATCCGGCCAATTGAAACATCTGCTGAACAATTTATTAAATTAGGATTTAATTTTGCAAATGTAAAAATTATTTCTCAGGATGAAATGGATGTTTACGCCCAGGGTCAGCCAATAAAATACGCCGCTGATGGCGCCATAGTTAAAGATACAGGCGACGGCAAGGTTTATTATTCTGAAAGCGGTAAAAAAAGATATATTGGTTCGGCTTCGCTATTTAATTTTTTAGGGTTTGTTTGGAGCAGGATTAAAAGCTTGGCGAGCTCGGAAGTAGACAGTTATCTAACCGGCGAAGCCATGAGGTATCCAGACAGCAGCTTGGTAAAAGCGGATAAAAATCCTGTTGTTTATTTAATAAATAATGGACAGCTGTATCAAATCCTTTCCGCGGGAATTTTTAATAGTTTGAAATTAAGCTGGAAAAATATTAAAACATTGCCGAGCGCGGAAATTGACGCGTTTTCCAAGGCCGGTCCAGCCAAACATGGAGAAGGAACCTTGCTTAAAGCCGAAAATAGCCCGAATATTTATGTTATTAAAAATGGAGCAAAACAAATAATAAACAGCGCTGAGGAATTTGTCCAGGCTGGTTATAAATGGGCGAATATCTTAACTTTAGCGACAAATGATTTTATCGCGCTTTACGGCGGTTCGGAAACCGCAAACATTGTGGCGGCTGATAATCAAGCAAGTTCGAGCAGTTCAAGCGCTTTGGCAAGCAGTTCGGGGCCAATAGCCCGGATTATGATTTATGAAGTTCCGGCTGGGCAAGATATTATTATTTCTGCCAGCGGTTCGTATAAGCAGTGCGACGCGAATAATAATTGCCA
>Ga0209417_1005806_pt1 | contig 13278 bp, 7 predicted proteins | sample RifGroF2_FD_184002 | JGI IMG/M metagenome (GOLD analysis project Ga0209417, IMG submission 184002) | Groundwater microbial communities from Rifle, Colorado, USA - Groundwater F2 (SPAdes) (version 2) | ecosystem: Environmental > Aquatic > Deep subsurface > Groundwater | place: Rifle, Colorado... | reverse complement strand
ATGTCTACAGTCGGTGTCACTCGCATTCAAGGATCAAAGTTTAATCCGATCACCAACGAATTCGTGATGTCTGTTTCGACCGCCTCATCGGCGTCGGTACGTGCCTACCTCATCGTCAAGGACGCCGCCGGCAATCTGATGACAGTCTATGACGAAATGCCCGCCGTTGACGGCGGGACGGTTTATGCGTCTGATTTGTTCTTCTCATGCTATCTCGAGGGTTCAAGTTACAATAAGGCCGTCTCGATATACAATGGTACCGGATCCTCTGTAGACCTTTCACTCTATACTCTCGCCCTCTATTCGAATGGCGCCGCAACCCCTTCCTCAAGTATGCCGCTCTCCGGGACGCTTGCGAACGGCGGTGTCTATGTCGTCTCCCACGCAAGCGCCAATGCAACGATCCTGGCGATGGCGGATGCGACAAACTCTGGGGTCATCAACTTTAATGGCGACGATGCGATCGCATTGCTCAAGAGCGGATCGTATGTCGATGCGATCGGACAGGTCGGAACCGACCCGGGTACGGAATGGGGAACTGGTCTTATATCCACCGTCGACAATACGATTAAACGCAATCCCGAAGTCATCGCCGGCAGAACGGCAGCGACCTCCGCTTGGGATCCGAGTCTCGACTGGACCGGATATGCAGTTGACACAACAGCCGGTCTTGATACCCATACGATGACCGGGGCGGGATCATCTCCCACCGTTCAGTCAATTGAAGCTCATTTCGGTGTATACTCCTATGTACAGGGAACTTCACTCAATGTGACCGGAGCCTACCTAAGGGCGTTCTACTCCAACGGTACCGCCGCGACCGTCTCGATCACGTCCGGCATGGTGACGAACTTCGCCACTACAACTGCTGGTTCTGCAACTTTGACCGTGACCTACTCCGGCAAGACCACGACCTATCCGTATGTCGTCACCGCGATTCCAAGTTCCGGATCTGTCGAAGTCCATTACATCGACATCGGCGCGACCGGTGGCGGTCCCGGCGAATCGGCGTTGATTCAATACGGCGACATCGATGTCCTGATCGACGCCGGCGAGAACGCCTCCGCAAGCGAAGGAGCGCTCCTTTCCTTCCTAGAAGCCAACATCACCGATGGCACGATCGAATATGTCATCGCGACCCACCAGGACGCCGATCACATCGGCGGGATGGATGTCGTCTTCGCGAACTACATCGTCGAGACGGCGATCCTCTATTCCACCCCGGCATCGATTGCCACGGCGCTAAGAAACACGTTTGAGGGCATTGTCGCATCGGAGGCGGGGATCACAGTCTACCACGTGATGGATATCATCGGTTGGGCGACGCCGGAAGTCGAGCTCGCGACCGGCGTCACCCTCGAATTCATCAACACCACCTATCTGGAAACTGCGAACGCCAACTACTCCTCCATCGTCTTCGTGCTTGATGCCTTCGGTACCAGAGTGCTGTTCAACGGCGATGCCGAACAAAACCAGGAAACGGTCTATGGACCGCTCGCCGGCGATGTCGACATCTTCAAGATGGGACATCACGGCACGGCGAACGCGACGACGACCGTACTTCTCAATGCGATCACCCCAGAAGTGGCGATTGTGACGAATGGTGACTTCCTCGGGAACGAATACGCGCATCCGACCTATGTCGCGCTCTCCCGCATCTATACCTATTCGGACAACCTACCCGTCTACGCGGTCACGGGCGGAAACGGCACTTCGGAAAGCCGGATGTCGGAACGGAACGGGACGATCACGGTTACGATCGATCCGGAAGGCTATGATATCACGAGCCAGTATTACGGGGTCAATCCGCTCGAATTAAGCAATACGGCTTATTGGAATGACGCTTCAAACTCCTACAATGCCCTTGGCTATTATTATGCGACCGCGACGGGAATCACGAACGGATCGGTCTTGAAAGCCGCATTGAATGACATCATCTCCGGTCATACGTCATTCTCCTATACCGCTGTCGTCAACATTCTCAAGGTGACCGACGCCGATCCGAATAACGCCTCAAACGTACTCTTGTTCTATACGGGAAGAAGCCAGGACAAGGAGACGTTCGTCGGATCCACAAACAACCAGGACTACTGGAACCGGGAGCATATTTGGGCGCAATCCCACGGAATCGATGAAGCGTTGCCCGCCTATACCGATCTCCATCATCTGCGGGCAACGGACGTGTCGGTGAACAGCACTAGAGGAGATCTCGATTTCGGTGTGGTTTCTCCGCACGATGGCACGACCATCGTCTCCGATACCTACGGAGCGGTCACGACCTACAATTACGTGAACGGATCCTATTTCGAACCGCGTGATGAAATCAAGGGCGATGTCGCCCGTATGCTCTTCTATATGGCCGTGCGTTATGCGGGAGAAAGCGGCGAACCGGATCTCGAACTCGTGAACGGACTCACCGATGCTCTATCCGCGAACATCGGCGATCTGGCGACATTGCTCCTATGGAACGAACTCGATCCGGTGGACGATTCGGAACGAGCGAGAAACGAACTCATCTATTCAGCTTATCAGCACAACCGGAATCCCTTCATCGATCATCCGGAACTTGTCGCGATCATCTTCGGATCATGAATGATAAAAACTCGGCCACGCTGGTCGAGTTTTTTTCGAATTGTGGATATGGCAAAAGATGCTACCTAATGCACATTGGTCTGAATTTCCCGGTAATCGTTACATTTTGACTTGTCAAGGATGGAAGAGTTCCCGTCTTCAAGTAACGGATTTCACCAATTCCATCTAGACTCCAACAAATACAACCCTTATAATACAATCAGTGAATCAAACCAATCATCGAACATTAACAGATCAAAGGGAGACGAACATGAAGATACTCATTTACGGCGCAGGCGTCATCGGCAGCATCTTCGCGGCCAAACTATCGTTGTCCGGGCAAGATGTCACCGTTCTTGCGCGTAATAAAAGATTTGAAGAAATCAAAAACGCCGGCATCGTCCTTCGCCATCCCCAAACCATGCGACTGGAGAAGACAATGGTCAAGGTGATCGATTGTCTGCCTGAGGATGCGGTGTTTGATTACATCCTGGTCGTGATGCAAAGAAACCAAGTCGACGCTATCCTGCCTCAGCTGGCCAAAAATCCGTCGAAGAACGTCGTTTTTGTCGTCAACACGGCTTCGGGGTATTCCGCGTGGCAGAAAGCCATCGGTACCGATCGGGTGATGATCGGTTTTCCGTCCGCCGGAGGCGTGCGGAAGGATGGCATCGTCGACTATTTTATCGGTCATGGGTTGATGCGGGTATTCCAGACGACCACCTTTGGCGAATGCCATGGCGAACAGACGCCACGGGTCAAAACACTCATCCAGGCCTTTCGGAAAGCCGGCATTCCGACGGTCTTCCATCGCGACATGGATGTCTGGCAAAAAACGCATGTCGCGATCGTGACCTGCATCGCGAATGCGCTCTACGGACATCAATGCAAGCATGATGAATTGGCCCGTTCTCGTCGCGACGTCTTGGAAATGATTCAAGGAATCAAGGAAGGATTCGCTGTCTTGAGGGCGTTGGGGATGCGTCCGACTCCCGCCAAACTGGGCTACATGGATTGGCCGGCAAGCCTTCTGACGCCGATCTTCAAAATCGTCCTGAACACCAAACTGGCGGAAACCACGATGGCCCAGCATTGTCGCGTGGCACAACCCGAGATGATCTGTCTGCAACAAGAATTCGATGCGTTGATCGTCGAAAGCAACATTCCGACCCCGCATATCACCGCACTCAAGGAAAAACTCCTGAACAACGGAACGGTCGGGGAGAAGACAATTCAAGGGTAAGTCTCATTGAATCCAAAAAACTTATCGACAGGTGCGGAAACCGCATCTGTTTTTTGTTCAGGGAGCGTTCGAAAACGAAATTAAATATTTGACGGGACGATTCTCGGATCTTGCGTTGACAAAGCGAGACGGAACGAGTATCATGGATATTGTTTACAAGTGTAAACGATTTGGAGGACGTCCATGGATACGAAAATCGGAATCACCAACGCGGAATGGGTTCTCTTGCGGGTTCTACTCAATCAATCCCCGTTGGGTTCGCGAGAGATCATCGCGAAACTCCCGGCATCGAATCAGTGGAGCACGGCGACCATCAAGACCTTCCTGTCCCGGCTCGTCGCCAAAAAGGTGATCGGCTATCGTACCGTGAAGAATGCTTTTTTATATTATCCGCTCGTCACTGAAATGGACTATGTCCGAAAGGAAACGAAATCCCTGTTTGCGAGGATCTATGGCGATACGGTAGTCCACGAGACGGAACATTTCCAGTTTTCCGGAGGCGAATCGCACGCGTTCATCGTCCGTCTGGCCGATGCTTTGGAGGCGAACTATCCCCGGATCACCGATGATCTGAACTACCGGCACCCCCAGAAGCATATGGTCTATGTCCATGCCTCGTTCAAGGTGATGCAATCGGCCTTGGGATACGAGGATGGACCCGGCTGGATGACGGCTGGCTGGTTTTGGGAGATCCTCCATGTCGCGCCGGAAGAGACCTTCAAGAAGTCACCGTTTGAAAAGGCGATCCTGCACGTGTTCACTCAACTGCTCATGCATTTCGTGAACCCTTATGCCCCCTTCTGGCTGATCGAAGGCATGGCGGTGTATGAAGCCCAGTGGCTCGATCCTGAAACCATCAAAAAGGCGATGGCAATCGAGAAAGATCAGCTTGATCCCTATTCGGTCTTTCGCGTTCCGACCGACTATCAGGTCTTCCGACAACAAAGAGGATATGAGCTCGCCATTACGGTCATTCAGTTCATCGTAGAGCGTTACGGACAAGAGAAATTCCAGAGCTATCTGCGGGCACCGGAACGTCTTCGTAGCCTATTCGGGTGTTCGGAAACGGCATTCTGGACGTCCTGGCTGGCATATGTGCGTCAAACCTATCTGAACGAAGAGGAGACGGTCCGATGAAAATCCCATGGTTCACCCGAATCACCTGCTTGGCGGTCATGTCCCTTCTTTCTGCCGTTTCTCTGTTCGGATGCGGCACGGAACGCCCCACGACGTTGCCTTTCACCACGAACCCGACCGCCACGACGGCAAACACCACCGAAGCTACCACGATCGACTCCGAATGCGTCTTCACAGAAGTCGTGTTGCTGCTTCGAGAACCGCGCCGGTCGGGGTTTTTGCCGGAGACGGATTATTTAACGTGTAAAGAAGACGGCGTGGAATACCATTTCGATGAAGACATTGCCGCCGACACGCGAGAAACGTTCATCCAATCGCATCAGGCACTGATTTCCTACTTGCAAGATCATCAGATCTTCCTGTTGCAATCAACTAGACACATCGTCTTGGAAGACTATGCCTCCCGTTCCGACAGTTCAAACCGCAAGGCCTTCTATGCGGTCGAAGATACCGGTACCTATATGCAGATATTGATTGCCTTGCAGTCGCATTTCGGTGATTTCACGAATTACGGACTGCTCTATGGGATCAGTAACTACATCGCCGAAGAGTTGGGCTGGGGAATCGATATTACCGACGTGGCGGAGCAGGACATCGTCGCTTTCACCGAGGTGACGGAAAACCAGGTGTTCCTCGATCTTTCCTATCCCTGCTTCGTCTCATCCTATGTCGGTGAAGCCCTGCCGATGATCCAGGCCGTTGCCGGTCAATTCGTTCGTGATCTGATTGACCGTGAAGGAATCGCCTACGCGGTCGATGCGCTCCGGCGGGAAAACACCTCTCCCACCATGTTCCTGATCGAAGCGAACGACCTGAAGAATGACTGGCTGGCGTCGATCGGCAGCGAGACCCGGTTGACGGCAAGAGAGCTGCCGATTCGTTTCCAATACGGCGGAACGACATCTCCGATCATCGTATCGGCCGATCATGCGAAATACTATCTGATGAACGACTATGCCGAAGTTGACCTGGACGTGATGGGGATCGATTACTTCAAGTCCGATTACGCCCATCTGATCGAAGCGTTTTACCGGATCGAACTCGACATGCAGGCGGCGGATCTCGTCTACAAGGATCCGGCAAGAACCTATCAACCATTGACAGTCGTTTTGTGCAACGAAGAGGTCGCGCAAAGCGCGGCCAACTCGATCGCCTATTACTCGATTCCCACCACCACGGCGTACAGTGCTTCGGTCTGGCCGGTCAACCATGAGTATCTGCATTACCTGTCGACCCCCGCGGTCGGGTATAACTGGCAATACGAAGCGATCGCTTGCTACGGAAATATTCATGCGTATTTCATGCGTTTATACAATCAGAACTTCTTTGACATGATGCTTGCCTATGGCTGGGAGGGGCTCGCCGAACTGCGGGAACATCTGGGACGCGATCCCGGCGCAGACGATTTTCCGATCTATTGCGAAATCTACATCGCGATGACCGGGGATAACGCCGTCACCGCCCTGAGTGCCAATGCCTTGTATTCCGTTCCCCACTATGTCCGGATCATCTATGGGGAAGAGGTCATGAACCGGATCTTCATCCACCAAAACGCGATCGAAGCGGAAACTGGCCGTTCGTGGCAAGAGTTGATCGAAGATTGGCAACAGTGGATCATCGATACATATGGGTATCTGGGATCATGAGTATGGTATCAAGAAAACATAAAGGGGAAAAACGACCATGAGAGCGATCATGCTTTGGAGCTTATGTGCATTCTGTCTGTTTTTGACCGGTTGTCTTTCCGTCACGACAGTACCGACCACCGTCGCGACCACGATGTCCATGGCCACGTCGCAGGTGACGACTTCAATTACCACGACGACCGCCGTGACGACGATCCTGACGACGTTCTCGACGAATGAATACGGATTCGACTATCTCGGGGAAACGCCTCCCAATGGCAACACGGCGATCCGTTTCGATCCGTCCGGATTCGTCGCCAGCTCCGTTTGGTTTTACCATTCGTCCCCAGTGTTTTCCCCAGATGGGAACGAGATGTATTGGTCGAAGTACCTGGTGGCTTTGGATCAAATCGAGATTTGGTACACCCGCAAAGTGGAAGGATTGTGGACCGCGGCGACGAAACTGGAAATCGAAGGGATCTCGGGGCATCTCAACAATCCGATGTTCATGGCGGGAGACGACGGATTGTTCTTTGTGAATATCGTCGGAGGCATCTTCGCCATCTATCGCGTGACAAGGACGGTATCAGGATGGGGCAACCCGATCATGGTGGGCCTCCCGATTCCCGAAGGTTATTCATTGGGATGGGATTTTTCGATCGCCGATAACGGGAATATGTATTTTCCCCTATCATCAAACGATCTTCCAGACGTGTCGAATATCTACGTCTCGGAATATCATGACGGCGTTTATCAAATCCCGACCATGATCGCAAACCAGGGGACCGGGCTTTACGGCAACTTCGCTCCGGAGATCGCACCGGATGAGAGTTATCTCTTTTTCACATCCAGGCGCGACGAGGGATATGGGTATCACGACATGTACATCAGTTTCCGGAGTGGTGACGGCACCTTCTCGGAACCGATCAATCTGGGAACGCAGATCAACACAGCTGACGAAGACGGGCGGGCCGGCATTTCCGAAGATGGCATCTATTTGTTCTTCACGACGGCCAAAGCGGGAGATCGCGGGTTCAATCCCTATTGGATTCGGATCAATCAACTCGACGTGTTCAATGATCGATAAAACAAATCGAGTGGAATGAAATAGGACATGCGATGTTGGCGAATGAACGTTAATGGCACCTTGAGCCATTAGTGTGGACTATATCGACTTTATGCAACTTTTGTCACCTATTGACATCTGAAAGGCGATATTTTTGTTGATTTTGGAGAAATTGACGCCTTTTTAATGGTTTCTCCTTGTTTCAATCCGAAACGAAAAAAGTCATTGTGTTTCTACATCTTGAACTGTTTATTACCATAAATATAACAACATAATCATGTATCACTTTCATAATTGGTAAAAAAATGTGTTTATAGTCCTGATAATCTTATTTGCATTTCCCGATAGTGGAATACTCGCTTGTTATTCGGAAAATCATCAAAAATTACAGAACAATTATATCTGTTGATTTTTATTTTGTGAAATTATGATAAAATGTTTCTGGATAACGCCAGTATGTAAAGATTGTGAGGGGATAATTTTGAGACTTAACAAAATTAAATTAATGAATTTTAGGTGTTTTGGAGACGTGGAAACAATCATTCGTGTGAATGAAGTAAGTGTTTTCATAGGTGCAAATAGCAGTGGAAAAACCACCATATTTGAAGCAATAAAAAAAGTGCTTGGTTCTTCGACCGCTGATAGAATCATTAAAAGAAGTGACTTTCACCTTAAAAAGAATGATAAGCCAGAAGAAATAACTCAAATGATGCTATATATCGAATTGATTTTTTCTTTCGAAGAATTAATAGAAGCGGAAGGAAATTTCGATTCCGTACCCATTTTTTTTCGGCATTTTATTGTTGATAACCCTGGAGGAACTCCATATATCCGAGTTAGGTTAACTGCTGAGTGGAGAAAAAGCCTAAATATTGAGGGATCTATTGACTCCCGAATTGAATATATTACTTGCTCTGAAAAACACGAAATTAAAAATGAAAATGTGACTCTTGCATACAGAAAGGATATCGATTCAATTAGGTTAATTGTCGTTCCTGCAATAAGAGACGTTGAAAAGCAAGTTAGAATTGTATCGGGTTCGATCCTAAAAAGACTAGTTGATCTTATAGATTTTGATGAAGATTCAAAAAAAGTGATTGCAGAAAAATCAAAAAACATGAATGATTACCTCCTGTCTGACACTGAACTTAAAAAAATCAATTCATCATTAAGTAATAATTGGAAAAACTTCAACTCTGATAATCGATTTACTGAATCGCATTTGAATTTCGCGGGTACTGATATTTTGGATATTGTGAAACACCTTGAGATTGGGTTTTCACCAAGTGTACTTGAGAGGGATTTTCTTGTTGAAGAGCTGGGTGATGGATCTAAATCATTGTTTTATTTCACAATGATTTCTGCAATGCTTGAATTAGAGAATATTGTTATTGCAGGTGGCAAGTCGGATCAAAAACAATTACCAATCCATACTATCTTTATTGCGGAAGAACCAGAAAATAATATTGCTCCACATGTGCTTGGACAACTTATTAATGAAATATTTAGAGTCTCAAACATGCACAATTGTCAAGCGTTAATATCATCTCATTCCGAAAGCATAATTAGTAGAATCGATCCTGCAGACATAAGACTTGTCTATAATGATATTGATACATATTCTTCGCGCGTTTGTCAAATTGATTTTTCTTTTATGACCGATAAAGAGATAATTAAATATATAAAGAATGTTATTCAAAAACATTCTCATTTCTATTTTTCAAAACTAGTAATCGTTGTAGAGGGTGAAACAGAGAAAATAATCATACCAAGAATTCTTGCTGCGAAAAATATTGACATGGAATCAAAACAAATATCAATTGTCACTATGGATAGTCGATTTATTGAATTTTTTTGGAAATTACTTTCAAATTTACAAATACCTTATGTAACACTTCTCGATTTTGATGCTCATCGTTTTCATGGAGACAGTAAAATTATCGCTTATGTATGCGAACAGTTAAGAGCAATCCAAAAATTCGATGAAATAGATGTCGGCGAGAAAAAACTATTCTTTAAAGATAAAATTAATCTTCAATTCAAAGAGGAAGTTTTTCACATTAATGATCTGGAAGTGCTAAATGGATGGCAGGAATTTTTAAAACAATATGACGTGTTTTTTGCATCACCATTGGATATGGATTTCTTAATGCTTGAACATTATAAAGATAAATATCTTAGAACACTTAATCCGACTGAAGGACCAATTGTCATTGGATTAGGCAAAATAATTAACATCGAAATTGAAGATCCAACCGATAACCGATATATTAACAGAGTAAATGATGCAGTTAATCAAACTTTAAAATCCGATAGGGGAGATGCATCCATATATAACGAGGAACAAAAAAAACTTCTTGTATGGTATGTATATTTCTTCCTGAATAATAGCAAACCAACCTCACATTATCTTGCATTGGCAAAAATGACAGACGAAGAAATACTCAGTAATCTCCCGAAAGTTTTTGACGATTTGATAAGTGCGGTTTCGGAAAAACTAGTTGACAAACATGGAGAAAAATAACGGTTGGAAACCGACTATAGGTATTGATCTTGAAGACGATGCATTTTGTGCGATATATAGTGATAAATGTCAACTAATAACAGCCGGCCCAGGAGCAGGAAAGACAGAGCTTTTAGCACAAATGATTGGATATGTTTTTTCGTCAAACCGATTGGGAAGAAAAAAAGTACTCGCTATTAGTTTCAAAAAGGATTCGGCAAAAAATCTTCTCGATAGAGTCATTAAAAGAAACGGGAACAAATTTTCAGATGCAATTGATTCACTTACGTACGACGCGTTCTTTAAAAGTTTGATGGATAGGTTCTTAGATGGTGTTCCGGAGGCAACTAGGCCGACACAAGACTATATACTTGATGAGGTGCAATTTAAAGAGTCTTTGCAAGAGGTAGTAAATCTCGTGTTTGATAATTCTCAAATAATATTAAACAATATAAGGGCAGAATTAGATAGAACAATATATTCAGATTATGGCATTGATTTTAAAAGAATATGGAAAAAATTGATTGACTTCAAGCCGTCAAGATTGACTTTCTCAATGATCACAAATGTAACTTTACTGATGCTAAGAAAAAACCCATTAGTTAATAGAGCAGTATTGGCCACATATGAATATATTTTTTTGGACGAATTTCAAGACACTACATCACTTCAATATGAAGTCATTAAGCAGATATTTAAGGGATCTGAAAAGAAAATCGTCGCTGTTGGTGACGATAAACAAAAAATAATGACATGGGCGGGAGCAGATAGTAATATTTTCGGGAAGTTCAAATTGGATTTTCATTCCGATGAGAGATTTCTGTATTTAAATCATAGGTCATCAGACATACTAATTTGTCTACAGAGAGAACTATATTCAATATTAGAAGTTCAAAAAGTAATCGATTCTAGTCCGATTAATAATGATGGAGAAATTAAACTTATTAATTTCCAAAACAATCAGCAGGAATCGACCATGATAGCGAAAAAAATAAAAACACTTATCGATGCAGGAGTTTCCCCAAATGAAATTGTTATATTATCCAAACAAAAACCTGAGACTTACGCCGAATTCATTATGATTGAACTGGCGAACCTTAATATTAATGCACGGGTTGAAACTGTATATCAAGATTTAATCAAAGAAAATGCCGTTCAATTATTGTTAGGAATGCTAATGCTTGTGTATAAGGGGCATGACATCGGATCCTGGTCAATAATTAGCGACTACTTCAGAAGAACAAAAAAAGAATCGTTTTCACTCAACGAAATGAAAATTCTTGATTCCGAGTTAATCAAAATTAAGGGTAAATTTTTGACGATACACACTAAAGAACAGTTGAATATTCTATTAAGTGAATTGCTTCAAATCATAGATGTCAACAATTTGAAAGGCGTTTTTAGTGAGTATTCACAAGGCACTTATCTCGATACGGTACTTGAAAGATTTTCGGACTTATTCTTACTTGAGATTTTTAAAAATCAAGATAAAGGGTTCGATATAGTTATACAATCGTTTTTGGGTGAACACTCGCTTCCGATAATGACCATTCACAAATCCAAAGGATTAGAATTTCATAGCGTTTTTTTCATAGGCCTAGAAGATTCTGCGTTTTGGAACTTTAGGAATCAGCCGTTAGAAGATAAGCGAGCATTTTTTGTGGCGGTGTCGAGAGCGAAGAAAAACCTATATTTTACTTATTGTTCTAATAGGACAAACATTAAAAATCCAGCTCAAGCAAAAAGGCAAATTAATGAAATTTATGCAGTATTGCTTAACAGTAAGTATGTTCAAAAAATTACTGTGTAATGTTGTTGATTAGAAATCAAGAAATGGAATGACCAAATAACAACCATTTATGCACCAATTGAAATTAACATGTATTGTTTTCTATTTAAAAATGTCTGGTATACTATTAGTGGGGAACGATGTAAAGTAAAAAAACAGTGATGGATGCGTTTTTACATTGATTAAGAAATATATACATTTTTATTGCAATCACGGCGAGTTAATGGTATATTATATTTAGATAGCCGACAGCCTCTCATTGCGATGCATAAATGTCGGTTTTTCTTTTTACTCTAGGAGGGTTCATGGATCAAGCGCGTATTCAAAGTGTATTACTAAAATCCACAAATAAGTTAAGTCTATCTGAAGATGAAATGATTGATCTTTTTGAAATTCGCGGATTATCTTTCATTGACAGAACTTTGTTTTTGGACTTTTTAAAATCCCATAATTATTTTGATGTAACCGATTATAGACGAATCTATGGTGTAATAAATGATAATTATATTGGAGTGACTGACAAAGATTTAATGGACGCAAAAGATTTTAACGATTCTTTGACAGATATTCTTTTTGGATTCACAAGAATTTTTGAAGAAAAATTGAGAACCTGTTTTGCTCAAGTAATCGCTCAAAAAGATAAATATTTTCTGGACGATATAAACAACTACAAACCAATTTACGTCCAAATTTATAATGATATTCAAGAAAAGTACAATATGACCGAGGATTACATTCTTCATTTTAAAAACAGAGGACAAAAAGTCCCGGTTTGGGCAATAATAAAGGCGTTAAGTTTTAATGAAATTGAGTCATGTTTAAAGGGGTTTATTGACAATAGCCTCGTTAAAGACATATTCGGTAAAACAATGAATAGCAATCATCAATCTAGAACCTTGGAGCATATAAAATTTGTTCATGCCATACGAAAAACGAGGAACATATGTGCTCACTTCGATAGGCTTCTTGGGCAAGAAATTGTTTTACCGAATATTGATAATCTTACAGCCACATACCAAAAATCATTCTTTGGGGTAATTTACATTCTATGTGAGTATTACTTGACGTCGACGCAAAAAACCAATCTATTATTTTCAATTAAAAATGTGATAGACATGTATCCAAATATTCTTGGAAAATTTGTAGACCACAACAACTTTCTTACGGAATTACAAAAATTCAGACTATACTTGAGCGCTAATGCGATTTGAAACACAGACATGTTATTGATGTGATTGTTGTTGTGACTCAATTTGCATTTATTTACTATTAACCTCCGCTTTTTTTGCGAGTTGAATGTCCTCATCAATTTCCGTATGTTCTCGAATAGAACTTCGCACATTC
>Ga0209417_1005804_pt1 | contig 13281 bp, 13 predicted proteins | sample RifGroF2_FD_184002 | JGI IMG/M metagenome (GOLD analysis project Ga0209417, IMG submission 184002) | Groundwater microbial communities from Rifle, Colorado, USA - Groundwater F2 (SPAdes) (version 2) | ecosystem: Environmental > Aquatic > Deep subsurface > Groundwater | place: Rifle, Colorado... | reverse complement strand
GTGCGATGAACGGCACATACAGACCAAGGATCACCTTCTCGGCCGCAGCAAAATCCGCATCCAGCATCACGGCGCCGAACAGGGCTTCCAGCGCATCCGCGAGGATGGAAGGTCTGCGGAATCCGGCGCTCTTGCGTTCGCCTTCGCCCAGCAGGAGTTGCTCTCCCAGATTCAGTTGCTGCGCCAATATCGCCAGGGTCTGCTGGTTCACCAGATTAGATCGCAACCGGGACAGATCCCCTTCTGGCAGTTCCGGGAAAGTGTCGTAAAGATATTTGGCGATGGTGCAGTTCAGCACACTATCGCCCAGGAACTCGAGTCGTTCGTTATGGGCTGCGCTGTAGCTGCGATGAGTCAACGCTCTCTGCAGCAATTGCGGCTGAATGAACTGATAGCCAAGCTGCTTGCACAGCACTGCATGCTTCATAGGCTGAGTTACTGGCTGGACGGATTAAATTCCAGCAGCAAAGTCATGTTTCCTGCAACGGGAATCTTGACTGCGTAATTGGCACTTAAGATTAGTTGCCCGTTACTCTTTTCGATATCAAGATCCTCAGCTGTAATATCAGTGATGTAATTAATGCTTGCACGTTTGCTGTACGACTCTTTGATATCATGGACTGTTGCCGTTCTCATGTCAGGATCTTGCGCGATCGCTTTTAATATCTGCGAAATCTGCTCGCTATGCATGTAGGCAGGTATGAGTTTCATGCTTGCAACTGCAACAAAAACCAAACCTATCGCAATCCAGATAAACCCAGAAAAACTGAGTCCCCGCTGCTTATCGGCAAATGCTTTCATGTTTTTCCTTTCCTGATGTCACTTACTATTTGATCGAAGAGCCGATACGCCCAAATTCGCTGAAATTCATCCAGATAAAAAAGGCCTTTCCCACCACCATCTCGTCTGGCACAAACCCCCAATAACGGCTGTCTTTGCTGTTATCGCGGTTATCTCCCATCATAAAATAGTGGCCAGTATGAACATTGCACCTGATTTCCTGCTCACTATAACTGCATTGTTCATACTGCGGAAAGTTCTCCACATTACTCAAATGCACCTGCGGCATCTCGGGATTCAACAGCACCGGATGCGTGCGCCCACCAAGGCTTTCGTTATATCGCTCTGTATGCATGAACCTTAACTCGCTTTCGACATAGTTAAAGTCGCCGTCGCGCTGTAAAACCTGCTCAACCCCATTGATCGACAGCCTTTTGTTCCGATATACCAGCACATCGCCGGGCACACCAACCAAGCGCTTAATATAATCCACCGAGGGATCTTCGGGAAAGTGGAACACGATCACATCGCCACGTTGCGGCTCATTGATCTCGACGAATTTCTTGTTGACGATAGGCAAGCGCAAACCATACGTATAGCGGTTAACCAGAATGAAATCTCCCACATGCAATGTGGGAATCATTGATCCGGACGGGATCTTGAACGGCTCGATAAGGAATGAGCGCAATACGAATACGATCAGAATCACCGGAAAGAAACTCTTGGCGTACTCCACCCACCATGGTTCGTTAACTCCTGCGGCTCGCTTGGCTCGCAGCAGGAAGCGGTCCAGCAGCCAGATCACTCCGGTCAGCACCAGCAAAGAAAACAGGATCAAGGCGAAGGTCATCTGAATTCCAATCCGGTTATTTGTCGTCTACGCGCAGGATAGCCAGGAATGCTTCCTGCGGAATCTCCACGCTGCCCACTTGCTTCATGCGTTTCTTTCCCGCCTTCTGTTTCTCCAGCAGCTTCTTCTTGCGCGAGATGTCGCCGCCATAGCACTTGGCCAGCACGTTCTTGCGCAGGGCCTTTACGTTCTCGCGCGAGATGATGTTGGCACCGATGGCCGCCTGGATCGCCACATCGTACATTTGACGCGGAATCAACTCGCGCATTTTGGCCGCCACTTCGCGCCCGCGATACTGGCTATTGCTGCGATGCACAATAATGGACAGCGCATCCACCTTTTCGCTGTTGATCAACATATCCACCTTGACCACATCCGCCGAACGATATTCCTTGAACTCGTAATCCATGGAAGCGTAGCCGCGCGACACCGACTTCAGCTTGTCGAAGAAATCCAGCACGATCTCGCCCATCGGCATCTCGTATTTCAGCAGAACCTGCTTGCCGTGATAATTCATATCGATCTGTACGCCACGTTTCTGCGTGCACAGCGTGATGACTGCGCCCACATATTCCTGCGGCATATACAGGTTGACGTTGACGATGGGCTCGCGAATCTCCTCGACCTTGGACAGGTCCGGCAATTTGGACGGATTGTCCACCATGATCACCGTGCCATCGCGCAGCACAACTTCGTAGATCACCGTGGGCGCGGTGGTGATCAGATCCATGTCGAACTCGCGCTCCAACCGTTCCTGCACGATCTCCATGTGCAGCAGACCAAGGAAGCCGCAGCGGAAGCCAAAGCCCAGAGCCTGCGACACTTCCGGTTCGTATTGCAGCGCGGCATCGTTGAGTTTCAGCTTTTCAAGCGAATCGCGCAGCGCCTCGTACTGGTTGGATTCCACTGGGAACAATCCGGCGAACACCTGCGGCTGGATCTCCTTGAAGCCTGGCAAAGCCGCAGCGGCAGGCTTGGACACCAAGGTGACGGTATCGCCAACCTTGGCATCCTTCAACTCCTTGATGCCGGCGATCACGAACCCCACCTGCCCGGCGCTCAACGACTCCCGGTCCTGTGATTTCGGCGTGAACACCCCGACATGCTCGGTGAGATGCTGCGCGCCGGTCGCCATGAACAATATCTTGTCTTTGGGCTTGAGCGTACCGTTGACGATGCGCACCAGCATCACCACACCGACATAGTTATCGAACCAAGAGTCGATGATCAGCGCCTGCAGGGGGGCAGTGACGTCGCCTTTGGGCGCCGGCACTTTGACGATCAGCGCTTCCAGCACGTCTTCCACGCCCAGCCCCGTCTTGGCCGAGCAGTGGACGGCATCCTGCGCGCCGATACCGATTACATCTTCGATCTCGAGGATGGCATTTTCCGGATTGGCGGAAGGCAGGTCGATCTTGTTCAGTACCGGCACGACCTCTACGCCCAGATCGAGCGCGGTGTAACAATTGGCCACAGTCTGCGCTTCCACGCCCTGCGAGGCGTCCACCACCAGCAAGGCACCCTCGCAGGCAGACAGCGAACGCGAGACTTCGTAGGAAAAGTCCACATGCCCTGGGGTATCAATCAGATTAAGGTTATAGATCTGGCCGTCACGTGCCTTGTAGCTTAGGGCCGCGGTCTGCGCCTTGATGGTGATGCCGCGCTCGCGCTCGATATCCATAGAATCAAGCACCTGCGCCTCCATCTCACGATCGGACAAGCCGCCGCACAAATGGATGATACGGTCTGCCAGTGTGGATTTGCCGTGGTCGATATGGGCAATGATGGAAAAATTACGGATATGCTGCATGAGGCTCAAAATGGAAAATCCCGTCAAAATCGATAGTTACGCGAAGCGCGGATTCTAGCCGATTTTGACGGGATACGCTGAGCAACAGAAAGGGGTTACTTCTCGTCCAGTTTGATCGGAACGTAGACCGTACCCTCGCTGCGGCGCACCAGCAAGGCGATATTGCGTCCTTTGGGCACTTTCTTGAGCACCTCGTTGAACTGCTCGAAGTTGTGTATCTCAATATTCTGTACCGCCAGGATCACATCACCACGCTGCAACTGGCTGCGGGCGGCCGGACCTTTCATGTCCTCGACAATCAAGCCCCCTCCCACACCCAATTCAGCTTTCTGTTGCTCGTTCAGCTCGCTTACAACCAAGCCAAGCCGGGTCTCGCTCTCCGAAGCCCCCTCCGCATTGCTGCGGCTTCCGCGCTGGGCAAGTTCTCCGCCATCTTCGCGGATCTCGGCGACCACCAGCGACACATCCATGGCATTGCCCTTGCGCCACAGTTGCACGCTGACCTTGTTGCCAGGCTTGGTAGCCGCGACGATGCGCGGCAGATCCGATGACGAATTCACTGTCTTGCCATCGAACTTCAGGATCACATCGCTCGGGCGCACACCCGCCTTGTCTGCCGGGCCACCTTTTTCAACCGCGGAGATCAGCGCTCCGGCAATCTTGGGCAGACCGAAGGAATCCGCCAGTTCGCGCGTCACCTCCTGGATACTCACACCGATGCGGCCGCGCGTGACCTTGCCGGTGGTTCGCAACTGGTTCACCACATCCATTGCGACATCGATGGGAATAGAGAACGACAGCCCCATGTAGCCGCCGGAACGGCTGTAGATCTGTGAGTTGATGCCGACCACTTCACCCTTCATGTTGAACAACGGGCCGCCTGAATTGCCTGGATTGATCGCCACATCGGTCTGAATGAAAGGAACAAAGTTCTCTTGCGGCAAAGAGCGCCCTTTGGCACTGACGATTCCCGCTGTCACGCTGCTGTCGAAGCCGAACGGAGAGCCGATGGCCAAAACCCATTCGCCCACCTTGAGCAGACCGGGTTCACCAAGAGTGACCTTGGGCAAGCCGCTCGCATCGATCTTGAGCAATGCCACATCGGTGCGTTTGTCCGCACCGATCACTTTGGCTTTGTACTCACGTTTGTCGTTCAGGCGCACGGTGATCTTCTCGGCGCGATCCACCACATGCGCGTTGGTCAGGATATAACCGTCGGCGCTGATGATGAAGCCGGAGCCCAGCGATTGCGATTCCTGTTCGCGCGGCATCTGCGGCGCGAAACGGCGGAAGAACTCGTAGAACGGATCGTTCTCCGGCAAATTCGGTGCGCCCTGGAACATCTGCGGTGCACGGTTGATCTGCGTGGTGCTGACGTTCACGACGGCTGCACCCTGTTTTTCGACGAGTTCGGTGAAGTCGGGCAGGTCTTTGGCAACTGCCTGCAAGGATAACAATCCGAACAATGCGAGGAAAAATATTCTCTTCAGCATGATGCGCTTAGCCTCCTGATGAAACGATGATTAAGAACCGGAATGCGATGTGACGATGGACGAGGCGACCGCTTGGCCGACTCTGAAAGACGAAAATCTTGCCAGGATGAAACCCAGCAACAAACCGCCGAGCGCGCCGGCGGCGGCATATGCATCGTGCGAGACAGTTTCGCCGGCCAAGCCGACACCAAGGCCCCCTCCGACCAGCAGCAACGCCAGCGGCAACAAATACATCTTCACTGCACCGCGAAGCAGGACTCCATCCGGCAAAGACACATGGACTTCGTCGCCCACTTTGGCGCCTGCTTCGTTGCGAACGGTGAAATGCCGCGGCTTGCTGCTGCAGAACATCTTTGACAGTGTTCCGCTGCCGCAACCGCCCTCGCTGTCGCAATGGCCGCAACCGCCAGTCCCCAAAGGCTGCACCGAGGCTTCCTCGCCGTGCACCTTGATGATTATTGCACGCATCTCCAGCATGTCATTGCCCCGCGTAGCGCACGGAATCGGCGACCTGGATCACGGTTCTGGCCGGCACTTCACCGACCACCGTAACCAAAGCATCGCCGATGACGCGACTATACACATGCACCGCCCCCTGGCCTGCCAGTCCAGAAAGGCGACGCTCAGATTCATCCAGCTTGGCGATGAAGACGGATATCCCGGCCAAACCATCGGAAAACACCATATGGATGACAGGCTCGGTGCTTTGGTGGAAAGTCCTGCGCATCTCCAGTATTTTCTTGAACCCAAAAGGCAGTTCATCGACCTGCCAGCCGCTGGCTTCCGCAAGCGCCGTATCGGCGATGGTCAGATGGGAGGGTTGGACTTGCTGTGCAGTATCCATCGGGGTGGATTTGACCCGGGATATCCATTTGCGGTCGATGTTGCCGCCAATGTTCAATTCCATGAAAGCATACTGCTCAATGATGTAACCGCGATCATCCATGACCGCCGCTTTGAGCAACAAGCCTGAATCGTAGTGTGCCCACATCTTGCGGGAATAGCGCAGATTATCCTTGGGTTGGAAGGTGACGGTATGCACGTGGTATCCGGCAACTTCACCCTCTTCTTCGCGCCTGATCAGGTAATTTTCTTTCAGTATCGATATCTGCTCGGGCAACAGAGCGGGGAAAGCCCGCTTGAGCTGGCGCTTTTCGGACTTGATCTTGCGCCCTTCGGAAATCTGCCATATCTGATCGTTGTTGCGGATGATCTCGCGCCTTGTGCCGCCCAGACTTTCCAGGCGCTCATGTTCGCCGTTCTCGTCGGAAACATGGGTGATGCGCGACATCTCGACACGACCGCCGGACTGGTAGACGAAGACCCCGCTGTAATCGGTCTGGTGCGCTGCATAAACCATGGTCTTGAGCCAATCAGCTTCATTACCCTGCAAGGGGTCAGCCCACGCTGAAGCAGCACCCAGTTGCGCCAGCATGAAGAAAAGATACCCGGTTCGTTTCATTGCGACTCGCACTATTTTCCCGCCACCGCGTGAATATAAGAGGCCGCGCCATGAACTTCGGCGCTGGGGGAGAACTCCTGATGTGCCATCAGATAATCATCGTTTTGCGCGGATGCCGGACGGACTGCCGCAACGTTCTCCTGCGGTATCGCGGCAATCTGCGGGGTAGGCTCGCTCCCGACTTGCAGCGACAGCCATGCGACCAGCGCCAAGGCCATCACCGAAGCGACGGCAGAAAGGGCAAAATTGCGGACACGCTGGGAAGTGCGGTTGTGGGGTGCAAAAACAGTGGGTTCGGCTTGCAGGCGTTCATGGAAGGATTGGCCGAAGTTCTTGCAAAGATGGTCGGGTTGTCGCAGGGCATCGCCGATCAGATGATAAGTGGTCCAATCCTGATGCGTATCCGGATGGCGTTTGAGCTTGTCGAAGAAGATGTCCGCCTGGTCCTCATACATCTCGCCGTCCATCAAAGCCGAAATTTCCTGTTTCATATTCACCACCTTGTGCCTTCGCTAGTACCCAATAACGGGCGCAGATTGGCGGCGATCGCCTCTCGTGCCCTGAAAATCCTTGATCTGACCGTTCCGATCGGGCAGTCCATCACTGCCGCAATCTCCTCGTAACTCAGGCCCTCGATCTCGCGCAAAGTCAGCGCGGTACGCAGATCGTCTGGCAATTCCTGCAGCGAAGAGTTCACCACCTCCACCACTTGCTTGCTCATCAGTTCGTTTTCCGGCGTCGACACTTCGTGCAGCAGTGTCGCATCTTCAAAATCCTCAGCCTCTTCCGCATCGAAAGGAGTGCTGGTCGGCGCCCTGCGTCCCTGTGCCACCAGATGGTTCTTCGCCGTATTGATGCCGATCCGGTACAACCAGGTATAGAACGCGCTATCGCCACGAAACGCGGGCAACGCACGGTATGCCTTGATAAAGGCATCCTGGGTGACATCCTCGGCCTCGGCGGCATTGCGCACGAAACGCGAGATCAGTCTGCCCAAGCGACGCTGGTATTTGGACACCAACAACTCGAACGCATGCTTGTCGCCGCGTTGCGCACGTTCTACCAGCTGTTGATCGACCTCCCTGTCACCCATTCCGTTTCCCGGTTTATTGATTTTGAACCGCCTGCAAGCGGTTCGGCAGTATAACCGGACGGATACACCTGCGTCAGCATTGCCTGTAACGAGCGGATGGACAGTGGATGCAAAAAATAGTTCATTCCGGCTCAAATGCCCGTTCCAGTTTGATATAGTTCGCCGGTCGATAACCGGATCTGGACTAGCAGCGTGTTGCGCTTCGATACTCTCATCATCGGCAGCGGCCTGGCCGGGCTGTCGCTGGCTCTGAAGCTGGCGGACAATCAAAAAGTCGCCGTCATCACCAAAAAATCCCTGCTGGACGGCGCCAGTGCCTGGGCGCAAGGAGGGATTGCCGCCGTTCTATCGCAAAACGACTCGCTGGATGAGCATATCCATGACACCCAGGTAGCCGGCGCCGGACTGTGCGACCAAGATACCACCCGCTTTGTCATTGAACATGGCGCCGCCGCCATCGACTGGTTGATCGCCCAGGGCGTCCCCTTCACCCGCGACCCCACTTCGGATAGCGGCTACCATCTGACCCGCGAAGGCGGCCACAGCCATCGCCGCATCATCCATGCCGCCGATGCCACCGGGCTGGCGGTTCAGGAGACCATTGCCGCCAAGGTGCGCGCCCATCCCAATATCACTTTGTTGGAACGGCACATCGCCATTGATCTCATCACCGGAAAGAAGTTGCGGCGCGACGACAACCGCTGCTACGGGGCCTATGCGCTGAACAGCGCGAACGGTGAGACCCTCACGATCGCGGCGCAAAATACCGTGCTCGCCACCGGCGGCGCCGGCAAGGTCTATCTGTATACGACCAACCCGGATACCGCCACCGGCGACGGCATCGCCATGGGCTGGCGCGCGGGCTGCCGTGTCGCCAATATGGAATTCATCCAGTTCCACCCGACCTGCCTCTACCACCCGCATGCCAAATCCTTCCTGATCAGCGAAGCGGTGCGCGGCGAGGGCGGCAACCTGAAACTCCCGGACGGCGCCAAGTTCATGCCCTGGCACGACGAGCGTGCCGACCTGGCCCCGCGCGACGTGGTCGCCCGCGCCATCGACTTCGAGATGAAGAAGCGCGGTCTGGATTGTGTCTATCTGGATATTTCGCACCAGCCTGTCGAATTCCTGCAGGAACACTTCCCCAACATCTATTCGCGCTGCATGGCGCTGGGCATCGATATTTCCAAACAGCCGATCCCGGTCGTTCCCGCAGTGCATTTCACCTGCGGGGGGGTGATGACCGATCTGCACGGACGTACCGATGTGAACGGGCTTTACGCGATCGGCGAGACCGCCAGCACCGGCCTGCACGGCGCCAACCGGCTGGCCAGCAATTCACTACTGGAATGCCTGGTCTTCGCCGAAGCCGCGGCCGGGGATATTCTTGGCAAGCCGCAGGGACAGATTCCCGAACTTCCGCAATGGGACGAAAGCCAAGTGACCGATGCGGACGAGACCGTGGTGATCTCGCACAACTGGGACGAGTTGCGTCGCTTCATGTGGGACTACGTCGGTATCGTGCGCACCACCAAGCGCTTGCAGCGCGCGCAGCACCGTATCCAGCTGCTGCACGAGGAGATCAACGAGTATTACCGCAACTTCCACGTCAGCGCCGACCTGCTGGAACTGCGCAATCTGGTGCTGACGGCCGACCTCATCGTGCAAAGCGCACTTTCAAGACATGAGAGCCGCGGTCTGCACTTCAGCAAGGATTATCCGCAGATGCTGCCGGAAGCCGTTCCGACCGTGCTGATTCCGCCCGGTTACCGGGCTGCCTGATCCGGCCTGTCGCCCCACTTGAGCGCGACCCGCAGACGGCGGAATCTCTCCACGCCCATTGAATCCGGCAATATCAACAGACTGCGGCCGCTGCGCTGTTCGTTCAGGGCGACATTCAGAATGACCAGATAGGGAGTTACCAGACTGTCCGCGGACAGTCTGCACGGCAAATGTCTACCATTGCGCAAAACCAGTACGACCTCCCCTTCTCCCTCCAGCCGGAAAGCCACACAAGAGTGCTGCAGGCGCAAACGCGCATCGAGCGACAGGTGATAGCCTGCCCACGCGAGTGCCGCAACACTCAGCAGGAACAGCACGAACGGGTGCAACGGCAGCGTCCAGATGGCCGCAAGCGTTGCGGCACAGAGGCACAAGAGCGTCAGGGCAAGCAGGCGGGAGGGGCGTAAAGTGTAGTAGCGCTGTTGGCCGCTCACGGCTACGGCCGGTTAGAAAAGGATAGCGGAGATCAGCCCGATCAGAATCAGGGCGATGATGGCCATCAGCACCAGCCCGCCCCCTTTGCCTGATCTGGACTCGGTCGCCGGACGAACAGACGGCGACGGCTTGGCAAATACCTGCGGTTGCTGCGGGGCGGCACGATTGATCTCTTCGATGCTGGGTCGCGCCATCTTGAAGGTCCTGGACAACTCTTCCACTTCCTCCTGGCTGGCCGTCAACGCCGCAAGGCGCATGGTCGCACCGACTGAATCGAACGATGGCGAAAGTCGCATGGTCGCGCCGGCATCAGCCTCATCACCCATGTCGGCGATCTCCTGTGACGTATCCTGCTGCTGCGGCAGAGCGACCGGCTTATTGGAATATTCGACCGGCGCTGCGTTGCGCGGCATGCTGTCGCGGCAGGCGCGCAGATCGTTCGCCATATCCTTTGCGTTCTGGTAACGATGCTCGACATCTTTCGCCAGCGCTTTGGCTACGATGAAATTGAGCATATCCGGCACTGCCGGATTCAGAGAACCCGGCGGTTGCGGGATTGAATTCAGGGTCTGATACATGATGGCATTGACGTTCTCGCCCACGAATGGCGCCTGACCGGTCAGCATCTCGTACAGCATCACGCCCAGAGAGAAGATGTCCGAGCGCTGATCGGCCAGCTTGCCCATCACTTGTTCGGGAGACATGTATTTCGGCGAACCGAGCACCATGCCGGTCTGGGTGCGAACCGAGGCGGATGCCATACGCGCGATGCCGAAATCGGTGATCTTCACATGACCATCGCGCCCAACCATGATGTTCGACGGCTTGACGTCGCGGTGGATGATGCCATGCTCATGTGCGTAGGCCAGCCCTTGCGCGACCTGCGCCACGATATCAGCCACCTGATCGACCGGAAGCAAGTTTTCATCGTTAAGGATGTCGCGCAATTCCCGTCCCTGCAGGAACTCCATCGCGATATAGGCGATGTCGCCGCTGCGGCCGACATCGAATATGGTCACGATATTGGGGTGGCTGAGACGTCCGGCGGCCTTGGCTTCCTGGTAGAAACGCCCCTCATACTCTTCGCGCTCTTCCTGGGCGAGACTGAGGGTGATGGTCTTGATCGCAACGATACGGTCGATCAGCGGATCGGTCGCCTTGTACACGACGCCCATCGCGCCCTGACCGAGCTCTCCGACAACCTCGTAACGTCCCAGATGCGTGATCATGATTTCGCCGAGGAAGGTTTACTTGCCAGTCTTGGCTTTGGCATTGCGGAACACAGGCCCCCAGACTGGATGCCCAGCTTCGGCAGGTGTCAGCTCGAAATCCGGCTTCAACGCCAATGCCTTGCGGAATGCATCGAAGCACAGCTTCTCTCTTCCCGAGACACAGTGTATGAAAGCCAGATACTTGTATGCACTCACCTTGTCGTCCTTGTCGGCCAGTTTAGTCAGCAACACGTCTTTTAAAGCAGCCATCGAGGCGATGTAATTGCCCTCGGCGTAGCTCTCCACGCCTTTGTCCAGCTTTTCGCTCGGAGCAGTCCTGTTGTACCACCAGCACTCATCGCAGGTATTCAGGTACTGACAACCGCTCAGTAGCCAAACCATCAACACGCCAATAAAAATATTACGGCGACCCAACATCAAACACTCCTATTCCTTACACTTGCCACAGATCGCTAATTGGCGAATGTATGCTTGATTTTTATCTTCTCTCCCGATTTCACCTTGATCACCTGGGTGTAAGCCGGGAATGTCGTATTGCGTATCTTGATCTCATGCTTGCCTGCCACGACTTGCAGTTCCAGCAAGGGCGGGCTTACGCCCTGCATTCTACCATCCAGATAGACCTCGCCCCATGGCAGCACCACCAGACTCACCACAGCCGGAGCGCCTGTCGTCTCGGCCAGTGTTCGCACACGAGAACTTTGCTTGACGCCCTGTACTTTTTTCTCTGCCGGCGCTGTCTGCTTGCCGCTCTCCTCGGTGTTGGCTTTTTGTGTAGTCGCCGCTGCGGCAACCTGTGTCTTGCCAGTCTTGGCAGACGCTTCCTGCGCTGACTTCGCGTCAGGACGTCCCGCGAGCATGACCATCACAGTAACCAGCAACACCAGCACCAGTGTGCCGACACCGATGATCGCCGCACGCTGCTGACGGGAGGCATTGCGGTAAGTATCCACCGCGATGCGCTCCCACCGCGCCATGGTATCGGCAAAGGAATCCCACAGGTTCTCCAGCTTGTACAGCACGACATCAAAACCCGTTGCGCCGACCTGCCTGGACTGCTTCGACAGACTGCGCTGCGTGGAGGTGAAATCGCCGGGGTAACCGATGGCGTACACCTCGTGCTCGCGCACATGTTTATCGGTACGCGAGCCCTGAAAGTGGAACATGCCCGCATATTCCTGCGACAGGCGCGAGACCGCATCGTAATAGGAGCGCGAAACCAGTATCTGTCCCGGGTCGGCAAAGCCCATCACGCGCTGTGAGACATTGATGCCGTCTCCCACGATGTTTGGCTGGCCGTTGATGTCCTTGACCAGACGCACCGGACCGAGATTGATGCCCATGCGCACCAGCAAGGGCGGCTCCATGCGCACCCCTTCGTTCAGCAGGCTGCTGCGCATACTCAGCGCGGCGTGCAGGGCATCGCTGATGTCACCGAGAAAACTGATGGCTGCACCGTCGCCGGTGTCGAGGATGATACGGTCGTTAACCGGCACATCGCGGATAGCGATGGACAGAAAGGCGTTGAAACGCTCTTTCAGCGAAATCTGCCCTGAAACGGATTTTTTCGAATATTCGACGATATCCAGAAAAAACACGCTACAGATGATGGTCTTGTTGCCCCGTTCTTCCATTTATTTCCGCTCGTTCCCCAAGCTCACTTTGTCGTTATCGTTTAAGAAGCACACTTAACCTCGCGGATTTTAACGATAGTCCACCAATCTCGCCAGTTTTAATTTTTCCGTGGCCGCGCGCGTTGCAACTTGTTGCGCCGCCCGTCGTCGACCACCTGTCTGGCCACTCCGCCTGGCAGGCCCACCCACTCGAGTATCGCCCTCACTTCAGTCTCCCCCAACTCGGCCATCATGCCGCGTTTGATGCGTGAGGGCAGATTGATGATGCCGAAACGTACCCGCATCAGGCGGCTCACCGGCAAGCCCAATGCCTCGAAGGTACGGCGCACCACGCGGTTACGCCCTTCCTTCAGAACGAGACGATACCAGTGGTTATAGCCTTCGCCGCCCTCGTCGCTCAGTTTCTCGAAACGTACGATGCCGTCATCCAGCTCGACACCTTCCTTGATCATCTGGTGCATCTGATCCTTCGTCATCTCGCCCTGGACACGCACCGCGTACTCGCGCTCGACCTCGAAACGCGGGTGCATCAGGCGGTTCGCCAGCTCGCCCGAAGTGGTGAAGATGAGCAGTCCGCTGGTGTTGAAATCCAGCCGTCCGATAGCGATCCATTTTTGTCCGCGCAACTTCGGCAGCGCGTCGAACACGTTGGCACGTCCATCCGGATCGTCGCGGCTGACGATCTCGCCTTCCTGCTTGTGATACAGCAG